>Ga0180009_10000667_pt1 | contig 45721 bp, 40 predicted proteins | sample OS_PC_MetaG_FD_123537 | JGI IMG/M metagenome (GOLD analysis project Ga0180009, IMG submission 123537) | Groundwater microbial communities from the Aspo Hard Rock Laboratory (HRL) deep subsurface site, Sweden - OS_PC_MetaG | ecosystem: Environmental > Aquatic > Deep subsurface > Groundwater...
GGCGATGGCCGGGCAGGACGAGGCCCAGCTCTACGGCCTGCGCTGGGCCACGGTCACCACGCGACCGGCACAGACGGGGGAGCTGCGGCGCGCGTTGCTCGAGGCGGTGGAGGGCTCCGAAGAGCCAGGCCCCCGCGAGCCGGTCGACCTCCTGCCCACCCCGGTGGCCGCTCCCTACTCCCTGATCTGGGTCGTGGTCAGCCCCACGGCCCGGGTCAAGACGATGCTGGACTGCGCGGAGGTGGTCACACGCTTCGTGACAGTGGCGGCTCTCGCTGCCGCGGCCGAGCTGGATCGGGAGCGCACGTCGCTGCGGCGGCAGGTTGCGGGTCGTCGCCGCCGTCTGCCGCTCGGCGAGTGGGTGGCCCTGCTGCGCGAGTTGGCCCCGGCGCTTCGCATGTCGGACAACCCGGTGACCCGGCAGCTGTGCCGTGCGCTGGGGATCGACGGGAGGGGAGTGCGTTTCGCTCACCTGCTCGAGCGCGAGCTGCTGCCGCAGCGCAATCGCTTCGCACACGGGGAGCTGGCGCCGCAGGAGCAGCGCAGCGCGGAGCAGGCCGCCCTGTTGCTCGCGCCGCTCAACGAGCTGGTCCGCTCACTCGGCCCGCTGACACAGCTGCAGTTGCTGACGGTGGTCTCGAGCAGCCCCCGGCGCAGCGGAGGGGCGAGGGCCACGGTGAGGGTGCACACCGGCCCACGGGAGAACTTCGAGGTACGCCAGGTGGACGTGCGGACGTCGGGGCCCCTTTTCCCGGGGTCCACCTACCTGATGACCGCCGACTACCGCGACCAGCTGGAGCTCAGTCCGCTGGTTCGCCTGCAGCTCTGCCCACGGTGCGACCGGGAGGAGCTGTTCGTGGCCGACGCCCTGACGCTGCGGCAGGGGGAGCCGCTGGAGCTGGGCGCGGTCTCCACCGGGCACCGGGCGCGCTTCGTCCCGGTGGCCGATGATATCCCCCGGCACCTGGCGGATCTGTTGTCGACGGGGCAGACGGGAGAGTGAGCATGCATGCCGGGTGGAGCAGACAGTTGTCTCGGATGACGTGGCTCGGCTTCCTGGCTTCGTTCGTCGCCTGCTCCGGGCGCGCGGCCCCGACGGGTGACGGCGGGGCGGGCGATCCCTGCTACCAGCTCTACGCCCGGATCACGGCCTGCACGGCCCAGGTGGACTGCTCCAAGGTCCTCGACGCGGTGAAGCAGGCGATCTGCACCGCGGTGCAGCAGGCCTATTCGATGAGCTACGAGCAGCAGATGGCGCAGTGTCGACAACAGACGCCGGGCCACTGCGACTGTTCGGGCACCGTCCTCGAGCAGGTCAAGACGATGCTGGCCTGTCCGCTCGACCCCGAGACCTGCATGTGCGCTGCCGGCCTTGACGGTGGCAACTGACAGCGTTCCCCCTCGGCGAGTGTCGACGTGTACAATGCCGGTGATGGAGCAGAGCTGGCGCCAGGGCACCCTGGTCGGCGACGGCCTCGTGCCGGACCGCTTTCGCGTGCGGCAACCCCTCGGCCGGGGCGCCCACGGCCGCGTCTATCTGGCGTGGGACAGGCTGCACGAGCGGGATGTGGCCCTCAAGCGGCTCGAGCTGGCAGCGCTCGATGCGCACGGACCAGGCACTGCGCGCGAGGCGGGAGGCCTGCCCCGGAGTGCGGGCCGAGCGCGTGGAATACTCACTGCGCGCGAGGCCTGCCTGCACGAGGCGCGGGCCCTGGCGCGGGTGCGCCATCCAAACGTGGTGACCGTCTACGAGCTGGTGCGCCAGGTGGATCCACCCTACCTGGTGATGGAGTATGTCGAGGGTGAGGAGCTGGAGCAGCGGCTGCGCCAGGGCGCCCCTCTCTCGCCGGAGGTCGCGCTGGCGGTGGCCCGGGCGGTCGCGGCTGCCCTGGTGGCTGCCCACGCCGCCGGCGTTCTGCACCGGGACGTCAAGCCCAGCAACGTGATGGTCGGAGAGGACGGCGACGTCAAGCTGATCGATTTCGGCGTTGCGCTGCGTCACCAGACCGAGGAGGAGCGAGCACCCCACGCAGGCGAAGGGCTGGTGGGGACCCCGTTCTACCTGGCGCCGGAGGTGCTGGCGGGAGGTGCGGCTGACGAGCTCGCCGACATCTACGCCGTCGGCGTGCTGCTCTACCGCATGCTCGCGCTGACCTACCCGTTCGAGGCGGAGACGCTGGAGCAGCTTCGCGGCCAGATCGGGGAGACGGCGCCGGATATCCGCCAGCATCGGCCCGAGGTGCCGGTGCCGCTGGCGGAGGTCGTCGCCGGGTGCCTGGCCCCGCGGGAGCGGCGTCTTGCCTCCGCGGCCGCGCTGTTGCGAGAGCTCGAGCGGGCCGGACAGGCCGGGGCCCGTCCCCTGCCGCAAGATCCCTACCTCGGGCTGTCTCCCTTCACAGCACAGGAGCGCGGCGTCTTCTTCGGGCGGGAGGATGAGGTGGCGCGGGTGCTGGGGCGGCTGCGTGTCTGCTCAACCGTCGTGCTGGTGGGCGTGTCGGGTGCAGGGAAGTCGTCGTTGGCCATGGCGGGGGTGGCCCCGGCGGTGGCGGCGGGGGCGCTGGACGAGAGCCGCCGGTGGTCGGTCCAGCGCATGACGCCGGGGTGCCAGCCGCTGCTCGAGCTGGCCCGTTGCGTGGCGCGGGCGGGGGGGAGCGAGACGGATGTGGTGGAGCGGGAGCTGCGGGCCTCGCCGCAACGCTGGTGGCGGCTGGTGGACCCCGCGGTGCCGCGTGGACGAAGGGAGAGCGGGCGACCAGGTGGGCTGCTGCTGGTGGTGGACCAGCTCGAGGAGCTGGTGACGGTCTGCGCGGACCCCGACGAACGTCGAGGTCTGGGCCAGGCGCTGCGGGGCGCGCTCGCAGCAGACATCTGCGTGCGCGTCGTCGTGACGCTGCGCGACGATTTTCTGGCGCGACTCGGAGATGTGGAGGGACTCTCCGAGGCCCTGGAGGCGATCCACATCGTGCGTCCGCTCGACGGCGAGGGCCTGCGGGCTGCGGTGGTGGAGCCAGCCCGCGCGTTCGGCTTCTCCTTCGAGGAGGAGGCGATGGTGGAGCGCATCGTCCAGGACCTGGCCGGACGCAGCGGGACCATGCCGCTTCTGGGCTTTGCGATGCAGCGCCTGTGGGAGCAGCGCGACCAGCAGGCGCGGGTGATCCCCCGGGCGGCGCTCGACCGCATGGAGGGGATAGGTGCGGCCCTGGCGCGAGCGGCCGACGAGGCCGTGGAGGGGTTGGGGCACCAGGGGCTGCTGGCAGAGACCCGCCGTGTGATGCTCGAGCTGTTGACGCCCCAGGGGACCAAGCGCACGCGTGGCCTGGATGACCTGCTGGCCATGGTGGAAGCCCCCCCCGCGCGCGCGCGGGTCCAGCGGGCGGTGGAGCAGCTACGCGCGGCGCGGCTGGTCGTCGGGAGCGACAGGGCCCTGGAGCTGGCGCACGAGGCGCTGGTCACCGAGTGGTCCCTGTTGAGGCGCTGGATCGACGAGAGCCGCGCGCTGCGGGAGCTGGCCGCCGATGCGCGACATGCGGCCAGCCGGTGGGTGGCGCGTGGTCGCCCCCGGGACCTTCTGTGGCGCGGCGAGCAGGTGCAGGAGGCCAGGCGGCTGCCGATCGGCTCGCTGGCGCCCGAGGCCACCGCGTTCGTCGAGGACTCGCTGCGCCACGCACGCAGACAGCGCTGGATCCGGGTCGTCATCGTCGCGGCGGGTCTTGCCGCTCTGGCGGTGGCGGGGACGATCTATGTGCGGAGGCTGGCGGTCGAGCGCGATCTGGCCCGCCGGCAGGCGGCCGCGGAGCGCCGGGCCCTGACAGCGCAGAGCGAGCGAGCGGACGCCGAGAGAGGTCGGACGCGGGCCGTCGAGGAGCGCCGCAAGCTGCTCGAGGCCTGGGTCGCGGAGCGGCAGCAACTGCTGGCGGACCTCTCCCGGACCGAGCAGAGCGGCCTGAGGCAGCACATCATGCGCCGACTGACCCGGGAGGGCCCGCCCGGCGTGCGTCTGAAGCCGCCCACGGCCGGGCGTGTCGAGGTCTGTCTGTTTGGACCGGCGAAGGACCTGTCCATGGCAGGGGACTGGCCACGGAAGACCTCCCCGGCCGCCCGCCTGTTGAGGTCCGGGGGATATGTCGTCGGATGCGAGTACCCGTATGTCCGGGGTGCATTCAGGGCAGCCGCGCGCAGCGGGCTGCTGCAGCACGACGGTCAGCTGCCGGACAACACGCTGAGCACGCTGGTCAGCCTGCTCCGGTCCCGCTACCCCGAGATCGAGGTGCGGCGGATCCCCAGCGGTCGGCTGTTCCGCGCCGTCGACATTCTGCTGCCCGACTGATTGTCTGCTGTCTGTCCGTTTGCGCCGGGCTGGAGCACTGGAGCGGGCGGTTGCGATTTGCGCTGCTTCATCCCGGAGCGCCCCGCCGGGGCGCGAGGACCGCAAATACTGTGGACAAATGTGCGCCGGGGTCCATAGAATCTCTGCTGGTGACGGATGGACGAAGCCCAAGCTGAGCGTCTCCTCGAGCAAGCAGCAGCCGGGGGCATCGAGGAGCGCCGGATGGCGTTTGTTGCGCTCCTGCAGGCCGACTGTTGGCGAGCGGTGCTTGCTCCTCACATAATCTCGCGGTTGTGTGATGATCATGACATCGCCTCCGCCACGTTCCGCCGCGCCGCGCCGCTGATCGCCGCCGATGAGGAGAAGATCCATCGAAGCCTCGAGCTGGCAGGGACCCGATGCGCTGCCGAGCTGCTCTATTCCCTGGCGCGACAGATGGGAAAGGCGTTCGTGGAGCATGGGCTGGACCACCTGCGGACTGCGGAGGGAGATCGCGCCACCCTGCTGGAGGATGTGCTGCACGAGGCAGATCCGTTCTGGGTCCGGGATCGCGGAGCCCGGCGGGCGATACGCAACCGGCTGAAGACTTCGGAGGTGAGCCGGATCCCCCTGTTGGTCTGGCTGGCCGATGCAGGCAACCTGGAGGACTTCATCGACGCGATCCGCGAGTATCCCCCGACCTACCAGGAGGAGTGGAGCGCGCTGGGCCGCCGCCGCATCGTCGAGGAGGCCTTCATAGACCGGGCGCTGTCGCTGCTGGGCAATGGACCCGAGCCGCTGGCCTACCTGTTTCGTCTCGACCCGATCCCTGCCGGGGCCGTGATGCGGACCATGGCCGCAGCCAAGCCGGAGTGGCTTCTGGCTGCGCTCGAGGTGGCGATCACGGAGGGGCTGGACACCCTGGAGCTGATTCCGCTGATCGAGCTTGCCACCCGGCTCGGCGGCCGTCACCTCGCCGCGGGCATCGGCTGGATCAGCGTGGCGAAGCTGGGACCGAAGCTGCTCAGGGCGCTGGCCGAGCAGCTGAAGGCCAGCGGTCGTCGTCGCCTCAGCGGGCTGTTCTGGGTCCAGCGCCGCGCGCCTTCCGCCAACCGGGCGCTGGAGCAGGGACGCAAGGACGAGGAGCCGGATCCGATGGATGCCGCCGCCCTGGTCCGTCAGCTGCAGGGCCCGAGGATGCTGGAGCTGGTGCGGGAGATTCTGGAGCGGCCGCGCACCACCATGGTGGAGTCGGTGCTCAGGTCATTGTGTGCGGTCCATCCAGAGGCGGCGTCCGAGGTGGTGGCGATGGCCAAGAGCGTCAACCCGGAGCTGGCCCAGCGCGTGCGGGAGGTGCTGGGCTGGACCGACGTGATCTGGCCCGAGGAGGAGTCCGGGGTGGAGCCGCCAGCGTCGTTCACGCCGCTGGGCGAGGGGATCTGACGCCCGCGCCAGGGTCTGCTGACATCTACCGGGCTGGCATCTGCTTGATGTACACGTCGTGCTTGGAGTAGGGGATCTCGATCCCCTCCTCGTTGAAGCGGTGGTAGACCCTGGTGTTCAGCTGGTCCAGCACCCGACCGCGCAGCACGGGCTCGTCGATCCAGACCAGCAGCTGGAACTTGAGGCCGGAGTCTCCGAATTCCCGGAAGCGGACCCGGGGCGCAGGCTCGGTGCAGACGTGGTCCATCTCCTTCGGGCACTCCATCAGTACCCGGCGCACCTGGTCGACGTCGCTGCCGTAGGCCACATAGACCGTCACCCGCACGCGCTCCTTCTCGTGCGGGCCACCGGTCTCGTTGATGATCTTGGCGTTCGCGATCACCGCGTTGGGGATGGTGACCTCGATGTCGTCGCGGGTGAGGATGCGCGTGGTGCGGATGCCGATGTCGGTCACCCTGCCGCGCTCTCCGTTGTCCAGGATGATGAAGTCTCCCAGCTTGTAGGGGGCGTCGGCGAGGATGAAGATGCCGGCGAACAGGTTGGCCAGCGTGTCCTTGGCCGCGAAGCCCACCGCGATCCCGACGATACCGGCCGAGGCCAGCCAGCCGGTGACGTTGATGTTCCACGCGAGCAGGGCGAAGTAGATCGCGCCTCCCACCACCGCCACTCTGACGAGGATGTCGAACAGCGGCAGGGTCCGGGGCTGGACGATCGAGACGCGCCCGGAGTGGCGGCTGAGCACCTGCAGCAGGACCGTGCCGATCCGCATCAGCGCCGAGGCCCAGACCAGGACCGCCAGGGTCTTGAGCGTGCCATGAAGCACCAGGGTGACGGTCGCATCCAGCTTGATGCCACGGCTGGCCCAGTACAGACCCAGCATCACGATACTGAGGAAGACCGGTCGCCGCAGGGCGCCCACGATACGATCGTCGACGTCGGTCTTGGTCTTTCGGGTGAGCAGCGGCAGCCAGCGTGAGATGATCAGGTTGGCAATCAGCGCCACCACGATCGAAGCGACGATGATGGCGGCTGCTCGGATCCACGGATCGGACAGGAGCATCTGGAGCTTGATCCACATCTGGCGAGTATGCCCGGCAGTGGTTGACCCAGCAACCAGACCCGGGCCCAGAGCGGGTCCAGAGCACGATTCTGCAACTTGATCTTGACGAATAGGGTCGAACGATCATATTTAGCGTTGGCTAACAGAGTGAGCCAGCCATGACGCAGGTAGGAGATATCTCCGAAAGCCTTGAGGATTATCTCAAGATAATCTTCCAGCTGGAGCGTGAGCGCAGGGTAGCCCGGGTCAAGGACATCGCGGCACGCAAGGGTGTGCGGATGGCAAGCGTCACCGGGGCGTTGCGTCGCATGTCCAAGGAGGGGCTCGTACGTTATGGCGCGCGGGAGTTCGTGGAGCTGACCGACGAGGGGTCGAGCCTGGCGAGGAAGGTGCTGCAGCGCAACGACTTTCTGCGTCGATTCCTGGCCAACACGCTCGGGCTGGATGGCGAGACCGCCGCACGCGACGCCGACGCCATCGAGCACCATCTGTCGTCGGAGACGCTGGCCCGGTTTGCCGCCTTCTACCAGTTCATGGAATCCTACGGGCACACCCAGCTGCTGACCCAGTTCCTGCTGGACGGGGTAACGGTGCCGTGTCAGGAGTGTCCCAACGCCGAGAAGGTCGAGCATCCGAAGCTCAAGGATCTGCTGGGCCTCGATCCCGGCACGTCCGGGCGCGTGGCCTGGCTCAAGGGTGACGCCGGCCAGCGGCTCAACCTGGTCGAGAAGGGGATCCTGCCCCGGGTTCATCTCGAGCTCGAGTCGGCTCACAACGGCACCGTCAAGGTGCGCATCAAGGGGACGGTGGTCTCCCTGACCGAGGACCAGGCGAGGGCGATCCAGGTCCAGCCCCTCCCCGAGGACTAGACCTGCTTGGCGGGCAGCCACAACGGGTTGCGGCCACGCCGGCTCCTGGGCTATTCTGCCCTTCCACCGACGGAGAGAGACATGAGCGAGCAACTCTTGGTCTGTAAGGCCCTGGCTGCGATGATCCGCAAGCACGGTGAGCCGACCGAGGAGGAGGTGGGGTTCATCGCCCATTCCGCCTTCGAGCTGGCGTTGACCCAGGAGCAGAACGGGGAGGTTCAGCAGGTGCTGAAGGATGGCGGGGACTACGTCGCTCTGCTCGATGGGATCACGAGCAAGCCGATGCGCACTTATCTCTTCCGGCGCGTCGTGGCGGCGACCCTGATCGACGACAAGATCGAGGATCACGAGATGGCGATCATCGATCAGACCTCCAAGGCCTTCGGCTTCGGCCCGGACGCGACCAAGGACTACCTCGAGTGGATGAAGGAGGGGATCGCCTGGGAGCGCCGGGGGGTCGAGGTCGCCGCCAGGTTGTAGCCCGCAGGGCGGGGCAGCCTTGCCTAGCTAGAGCGGCGACCGGTTTACCTCCCGTCGCCGATCTACTCGTCCATGCTGTAGTGGTCACCCGCCAGCGAGCGTGTCTCGACCTGCGTCTTCAGCGTGCCGCCGCAGTTGGGGCACTCGGTGATCTGCTGCTCCAGCGGGAGCTCGGCGTTGCAGTACTCGCAGCGGCGCACCAGCAGGCGGGGCTGTAGCTGCCGGAACAGGTAGTAGGTCGCGCCCTGCTTCCTGGTGCGCTCACACAGGCCTTCGCCCACCATCGCCTCGAGCACCGCCGGCGCTCCGATCGACCGCCGCCCCAGGGCCGCCATCACGTCCGCCTCCGAGACCTCGCCGTCTTCTCGGCGGGCCAGCTCGAGGATATCGGCGCGCAGCTGCTCCGGCGAGGCGGAGTCGGCCTGCCTGAACATGCGAACGCCCAGCCCGGCCAGGGCTCCGCCCATGGCCAGCGAGACCACCGCGATCAGGTAGCGGTGGGCCCTGCCGCCGGCGCCGACCATGAACAGCAGCCCGAACAGGACCAGACCGATCCCCAGCAAGGTGAGCGCCGCGGCGATCAGGCGTTTCATCGCGTTCTCCTCAGTCCCACTGCGCGTGGGCCCGGGTCGACAGCTCGTTGCCCATGCCCTCGAAGTAGTCCTTGATCTGCTGCTCGGTGAAGACCTGTTTGGTCAGCCGGTCGACCTGCTCGGCGAAGGCCTTGGGGTGCAGCGACAGGTCACGCTCCACCGCCCTGGCCAGCTCGTCGAACTGCTTGCCCCACTGCAGGCTGCCGTCGGGCACGTTGATCTCGAGCGTCGAGAGCTTGTACTTGCCCTCGGTCCGCCTGACATCGCTGACGCTCTCGAGGAAGGCCTCGAGCCCCGAGCGGAGACCGCGAACCAGGCCGATGATCCCCTGGCTGGCCTGCATCCCCTCGGAGAAGCGCCGGTGGTGCAGGTTGACCTCGGCGATCTCGCGGATGCTGCCCTCGAAGTCGGGGCGATCCTGCTGCAGGCGCTGGGCGCAGATCGCGCAGAAGTGGCTGGTCGCCGGGTTGGGCCCCCTGCACCGCGGGCAGGGGGGGTCGCCCTTCCCCGGCGCGGGCGGCTCCTCGCCCAGCTCGTACAGCACCCGCTCCACGGTGCTGCGCAGCACGATCCGCGGATGCGCCTCGGCGAGGTAGTCGATCTTGGTCTGCAGCGCGGCGGCCTCGGTCTCGTGCTGGACCCAGGCCTGCTGCAGCTCCCGCTCCTTCCTGGCGTACGGCGCCTCCGAGGCGGTCCACTGCAGCCGCAGCCGCTCGATGTGGGCCGCGATGTCGGTCTGCTCCCGGTCCAGGGCCGCCCGTTCGCGGTTGAGTCGGCGCATCTGGAAGAAGTTGGCGAAGAAGCCGAAACCCCGGCCCAGCTGACGGATGCGGCCGTTGTGGTCCGCCACCGCGGCGAGGAGCTTCTCGCTGCGCGCCTTGAGCGCCTCCTCCTGCCGGTCGAGCTCGACGTTCTTGCCGTGCATCGCCCGCTCCTGCTCCCGGGAGGCCTGCCGGGCTTTCTCGGCCTCGACCAGGCAGCGCTCGCGCTGCTGCTCCAGCGCGGCCAGCTTCTCGGCCAGCTCCTGCTCGACCTGGGCCTCGGTCCGGTCCAGCGCCTCGTTGAACCGGTCGGGGAGCTTGCTGCGATCGGAGAGGATGTGCTCCGTCAGCTGGGCCAGCTCGGCCTCGCGCACCGCAGTCACCTCGGCGAAGAAGGTCTCGTACTTCTCCTGAAGCTTGCACAGCCGCTGCTCGACCTGGCCGATCAGCCCGATCCGGCCGTCGAGGTACTCGATGAAGTCACTCAGATTGCCCATGAGCCTACCCCTTGCTCGCGTGGTCCAGCGGCGCCGGCACGCCGAAGCTGCGTCCCTTGCGCCGCCGGCGTTCCCAGCGGGCGCGTGCTGTGTTGTCCCCGGCCTCGGCCCTGGGCAGCTCGGCGAAGCTGCCCGCCGCGTCCCAGTACAGCGGACAGGCGCCGCCGCAGACATCGGTGTCCGGACAGCTGCGGCAGGCCGGCGGCAGGAAGCGGCGCTCGCGCCAGTAGCGGGCGGCGCGGCTGTGGTAGATGCGGGCAAACGGCTGTTCGAGCAGGGAGCCGAGGCCCTCGTCGAAGGAGGAGCAGGGCAGCACCTGCCCGCAGGGGTCGACGGAGAGGATGCCGTGGACGCAGGCGCAGGACTTGGCCCCCAGGCCGTGGAGCACCGGGTTGAAGATGCAGTAGGGGATCGGCGAGTACCAGACCAGCTTGACCCCTTCTGCCCGGGCCGTCTCCAGCAGCTGCGGCAGCCGCCGGCCGATCTCGGCGTAGCTGACCTCCATGCCGACCCCGTCGCCCCGGGCGACGCCGGTGCGTATCACCATGTTCATCGACAACGTGCGCAGCTCGAGCTCCCTGGCGACGAATCGGATCAACCCGTCGGCCTCGTCGAGGTTTGCGCGGCACAGCGTGGTGTTGGTGTGGACATGGATGCCAAGCCGCCGGAAGTTGCGCACCCCCGTCACGGTGCGGGCGAAGGCCCCATCTCTGCCGACGATCCGGTCGTGCAGCCCGGCCTGGCCGGCCTCGAGCGAGATCTGGGCCGAGGCCAGCCCGGCCTCGACCAGCGAGGCGGCGTAGCCCTCGTCGGCGGCGCGCAGGCCGTTGGTGATCAGGTTGACCCGGAAGCCGATCTGGCGGCCATAGCGCACCAGGTCGGGCAGGTCGGGACGCAGGGTGGCCTCCCCGCCGGTGAAGCTCAGCGAGGGGACGTGGGCCTCGTGGAACATGCGATCCATCACCCGCCGGACCTGATCGGTGGTCATCGGCCGGCGCTGCCCCTCGCGGTGGGGGCTGGCCGCGTAGCAGAAGGCGCACCGGTTCTGGCAGCCGTAGGTCAGCGCGATCTCGGCCAGGGTGGGGTAGCGCACCATCTTCGGCTTGAAGGTGCCGAAGCGCAGCTTCGGTCGAGGCGCGAAGTCCTCGTTGAGCATCGCGCCGACCGCCTCGACGAGCTCCAGCGTGTCGCGCAGCAGACGATCGCGCTCAACGCCCATCCGGGGGGCGAGTTCCTCGAGCACGCGGGCCGCGGGGGAGTGCTCGCGACAGTAGAGAGCGCCCAGGATGCGGGCGGCGCTGTCGTTGATCGCCAGGGTCTTGTCGGGGCGGATCATCAGCAGGTTGTCGGCCTGCCGGACGAAGACCGCCCCGCGGGTTCCGGCGACGAAGCTGTCGATGCGCTCGAGCTGAGCCTGATCCATCAGAAGCTCCCGGCGCAGGAAGAGACGCAGGCCGAGTGACAGGCCGAGTGGCAGGCGCAGGCGGAGTGGCAGGCGGAATGGCAGGCCGAGTGGCAGGCCGAGTGGCAGGCCGAGTGACAGGCCGAGTGGCAGGCGTCGTAGCCCACCGCCAGGGACTTGGCGATCGCGGCCACCCCGGAGCTGGCGCCGACCCCGGCGGCGGCTGCCTCGGCGGCGGCCTGGATCGACTTGTTGTCGAAGTTGAACAGGTTCTCCAGCCGGTCCACGGTGGCCTTGGCGCCGCTCTCGATCGACTCGACCAGGCCCTCGGCGGCGTCCTGCACCCGCTGGACCGCGCCGCCCAGGGTGCGCACCTCCCGCGAGCCCGCCAGCACGCCGAGGGGGCTGTGCGCCGGGGCGCCGGCTGGTGCCTGACCCATGGTGTCGGTCATGTTCTGGAAGAAGGAGTCGCTGAGGTACAGGGTGTGGTAGTGCGCGCCGAAGTACTCGGTCCGCCGGGCCGGGGGCGTACGGCTGATCGCGGCCCAGGCGTCGTGGCTCTTGCGGCGCTGCGCCGCCACGGTGGCCTCGCGGTCGGCTCGCCAGACCTTGGGCTGCACCATCTCGTTGAGCGCCGCGAGCACCTTCTGCACCCCCTCCCGCGGCAGCGTGCCCTGCTGGCTCAGGTGGGCCAGCAGCGCCTTCTGGGCCCTGGTCTCGGCCCTGGCCGCGTCGATCAGCTTGAGCTGCAGCGGATTGCGGCTGACCAGCTGGACCGCGCCCCGCTCGACCAGCTGGAGCACGATCAGGTTGATGGCCTTGATCGGCCGCTGCATCACGATGGCGGCCTCCTCGGGAGACAGCTCCGGGACATGGCCCTCCTTCTGGAACGTCGCCACAGTGATCTCGGGCGCCACGTAGGTCGGGCCCTTCTTGCGCAGGTACAGCGCCAGGAAGGGGTGGAGGCGCAGCAGCGCCACGACCACCGCCAGCACGCCGCTCAGCACGAGCCACAGCAGGCGAAGGGGGACCAGGATTCCGGTCCAGCCGAGCAAGGTGCCCCTGGTGGGATGGATCCACTTCCACTTGCCGGCGGGCAGCAGCACATCCCTGCACATGCTGGTCCTGGCGATCTTGTCGATGATGGCCAGCACCCAGCCGACGAGGATGAGCCAGATGAGCAGGATCGGCCCGTTGAGCAGGAAGGTCAGAAGCAGGAACCAGGCCAGACCGCCCAGCAGCGAGCCGACCTCGCGCTTGTCGACGGAGGTCATCGATCCGGAGAGCAGCCGGCGGGCGATGACGCCCAGCGAGACCAGCACCGGCCGCTCGATGTCGAACACGTCCGAGGGCACCCAGATCGAGAAGGTGGCCGGGGGGGAGAGGTCGCCCTGGCGCGGCAGGCTGATCACGCACTCGGGGCTCGAGGCGGTCGCGTCGGGGAAGTCGCGAGAGGGTTGCGCGTAGCTGTTGTACTGCCCCCAGTCCACCTCGCGCGAGCGCACCTGAACCTGATCCCGCGTGGTCCCCCCCGCCTCGTCGAAGATCAGCGGGAGGGCGACCTTCTCGTCGAGCAGTTGCCCCGGCGTTGCCCCCACCAGGGGCAGGCCACTGTAGAAGGTCACCTCCGACGACTTGAGCGCCTGTCTCTGGCCGAAGTAGCCCGGGACGCCGGTGAAGCTCAGGCGCGTGAAGGGGGTGTGGCCGACGCGCATCACCCCGGGGCCGGACCTGAGGTAGGTGTAGGACCGGTCCAGGGTGAGCTCGATGGTCTGGCCCGGCTCGCTGGCCTTTCCCAGCACCAGGGTGTTCTGGGCCGCACGCACCTCGCAGCTCACGGCCTCGCCGCCCAGCGTCACCTGGCAGGTGGGCGTGCGGCCTGGAGCGACTGTCTTGGAGATCGCGATCTCGGGCATCGGCAAGAAGTTGCGCCGCCCCTCCTCGACCAGGGTCAGCTTGCTGTGGATCATCAGCGAGCGTCGGTGGTGGTTGCCGTGGATCTCGTAGCTCTCGGCGACCAGCGCGGCCTTGCCCCTGGCCGTCAGCATCTCGGCCACGGCCCCGCCGCTGGCCTCGATGTCCTGGCCTGATGCGAGCCCGGGCATCGCCTCCCGCGGGATGTAGAGCCGGACCTTGTGCATGCCCTGTCGGGCGATGCCCTGCTTCTCGGCGTAGAGCGTCAGGCGCCGGGTTTCTTTTCTTGCTTCGCCCACCCGCCCCACCGGACCGCTGTAGTCCGTGTAGACGAAGGCCCACTTGGTCTGCGCCCGCAGCGTCTCCTGCTCGGTGATCACGCCCAGCTTCTCGACCATGGCCGGCGTGATCTGCTCGTGCTGCTTGACCTCGGCGGGCAGCGCCAGCGGCAGCACCAGCTTGATCACCGACTTCTGCAGCGGCAGGCTCCAGCCCACGGGGTTGTAGTACACCGCCAGCAGCTGCTGCTCCCCGCGCGCGGTGGGGTCGGCGAAGCGCCGGTTGCTACGGAAGTGCAGCTCGAGCTGGTAGGTCTCGCCGGCCCGCGTGGGGCTGGAGAAGGCGGCGCTGTAGAAGCCCCCGCCCTTGGGGCTGACCGTCACCGCCCAAGAGCTCGTGCCCTGACGCAGCAGCGCCCGCGTGAAGTGGATCGGCTCGTAGAACTGCCCGATGGTCTTGATGCTGTCGCGTCCCTCGTTGTCGCGAAAGGTCAGGGTGTAGATCACGTCCATCGCGCCGTTGTCCTGCAAAAAGGCCTGGGAGTCGGCCTCCAGCAGGTCCACCGGGTCGGCAAGCGCCGACCTTGACCCCAGGGTCGATCCCAGGGCCAGCAACGTGAGGAGCAGTGCCCGTCGCATGGCTAACCTCGCCCGTGTGTTGGAGCATCAACGTATCAAAAAAGCGGATCGCGGTCAGGGGTGGAAGCTCTGCTGGCCAGGCCAATCGATCCCACACCGCTCCCGCTGCACAAAGTCACAGAATATCAACAGCCTGGCGGCAAACCAGCCAGGAACATGGTTTGCAGTCCATACCGGATCGGGACCATGAACCGATACTGTATCGTGTGGGCGCTCCTGCTGGCCTGCCTGCCAGGCAGGGCGGCCCTGGCCGAGCGCTGGGTCGCGCCACGGGCGTGGCGCACCCGACCGCTCCGGGTGCAGTCGGCCACGACGCCCCGAGTGGGCACCCTGCTGCGCCGACACCGCAAGCAGCCACGCTCGAAGGCGGTCCTCGGGGGGGAAAAGCTCGAGTTTTCGGGTATTCGGGGCAGGGACGTCTACAACCCCACCAGACCCTTTCGCATCGGCGGAGCGACCGTGATGGCGGCGCGGGTGGAGTCGCGCTCGAGCGAGACCGACTCGCAGGTGTGGTTCTTCGAGCGGGCCGGGTCCAACCGCTACCGCCCGGTCAGGGGCGCGCCCCGCCTCGGGCTGCAGGACCCCTTCGTCACGCAGATCGGCGACGAGATCGTGCTCGGCGGCGTGGAGGTCAAGTCCCTGGGCCAGGGGCGCACGACCTACAAGACGGCGTTCTACCGCGGCAAGACCCTCGGCGGCCTCAGGCGTTTCGCCGAGGGGCCGCCGCGGATGAAGGACATCCGCCTGACGGGGCTGCCCGATGGCCGGATCTTCGTGCTGACCAGGCCCCAGGGCAAGGTGGGCGGCAAGGGCAAGATCGGCTACACGATCCTCGACAGCCTGGACCGGCTGAACCCCCGGGCCATCCGGCGGGCACGGCTGCTGCCGAGACAGTTCGCCAACAAGTACCGCAGCTGGGGCGGGGCCAACGAGATCATCCCGCTCGGCAAGGACCGGCTGGGCGTGCTGGGACACGTCGCCCGCGAGGACAGCCGCCGCCGCCTGCACTACTACCCGATGTCGTTCACCATCGACCTCGCACGCGGTGCGGTCTCGCCGATGAAGATCCTGGTGGAGCGCGCCGATCTCCCCGGCGGCCTCGCCGGAGCTGCCAAGTGGCGCAAGGTGCGCGACGTGCTGTTCAGCGGCGGCCTGGAGCGTCACAGGGACGGGACGGCCACGCTGACGGTGGGCGCTGGCGACGCCGAGGTGCTCCAGCAGCGCATCCCGGACCCGTTCTCGCGCCCCTGAGCGCGCGAGGCCGGGAAGCCTCCCCTGGAGTGCGGGCCGAGCGCGCAAAGCAAATAGATCAGACGCTGCCCGCCGCCCGCTCGCGCAGCAGCTGCGCGGCGCCGTGCTCGGCGGCCCGGTAGGAGGAGCGCACCAGCGGCCCGGAGGTGACCAGCGGGAAGCCGAGGGAGCGGGCGTGCTCGGCCAGCTGCTCGAACTGTGCCGGCTCGAGGTAGCGCTCGACCGGCGCGTGCCGGCGGGTCGGCTGCAGGTACTGCCCCAGGGTGACCCAGTCCACGCCCGCCAGCCGCAGCTCGTCGAGGGTGCGCAGCGTCTGCTGCCGTGTCTCGCCCAGCCCGAGCAGCAGGGAGGACTTGGTCAGCAGCCGGGGCTGCAGCCGCCGGAAAGTGCGCAGCACCTCGAGCGACAGGTCGTGGGAGCAGCGTCGGTCCCTCACGACCGGCGTCAGCTCCCTCACCGTCTCGAGGTTGTGCCCCAGAACCTGCGCGCCGCTGTCGGCCGCGACGGCCAGCGCCTGCGCGTCGCCGCCGAAGTCGGGGGTCAACAGCTCGACGACGACCTGCGGGATCCGCCGCCGGACGGCCTCCACCGTGTGGGCGAAGTGCGCCGCGCCGCCGTCGGGCAGGTCGTCCCGGTCGACGCTGGTCAGCACCACGTACCGCAGCTGCAGGGCTTGTGCGGCCCGGGCCACGCGCTCCGGCTCGTCGGGCTCCGGCGGACCGGCCGGTCGGCCGGTGCGCACGGCGCAGAAGCGACAGCCCCGGGTGCAGACGTCGCCGAGGATGATGAAGGTGGCGGTGCCGCCGCCCCAGCACTCGGCGGCGTTGGGGCAGTGGGCCTCTTCGCACACCGTGTGCACCCCGAGCTGCCTCAGCTGCCGGCGCACGTCGTAGTAGCGACCGGCTCCGGGGAGCTTGACCTTGAGCCAGGCGGGCCGTCGTTGCACGGAGGCTGTATAGCATGGCGGAGCCGGCGGATCGACCGCCTCGCCCGTGCTACCATCGCCGGCGATGAGCGACCACGATCCGGCTCGCCGCCGACAGGCCCTGCGCTTCATCGCGCTGGTGCTGGCGGTCAGCTTCGCGCTCGAGGGCTACATGATCCTGTCCGCCGGCGGTCTGCGGGCCTTCGGTGGCCATGCTGCCATGGTGCTGATGTGGGTCCCGGGGGTGCTGTCGCTGATCGTGCGGCTCCTCGGGCGGGAGGGCATCGGCGACGTGGGCTGGCGCCTACGGCCGTTGGCCTACCTCGGCTGGAGCTACCTGATCCCGATGCTGTGCGCCGTGGCGACCTACGGCCTGGCCTGGGCCGTGGGCGCGGTGGCCTTCGACCCGCCGGCCCGGGTCCTCGAGGCCGGCGGCTCGCCGGTCAGGCTCTGGCTGGTCGCCACCGGCATCAACAGCGTGGTGGGCGTGCTCTTTGCCAGCTCGGCCAGCCTCGGCGAGGAGCTGGGCTGGCGCGGCTACCTGGTGCCACGGCTGGTGCAGGGCGGGGTGCCCGCGCCGCTCGCGGTGAGCGGGGTGGTGTGGGGCGTGTGGCACCTGCCGATGATTCTGTTCGGCGACTACGCCACCAGCGAGCTGCCCTGGCTCTCCGGGCTGCAGTTCATGGTGGTGGTGACCCTGGCCGGCGTGTTCTTCGGCTGGCTGCGCCTGGCCTCCGGCAGCGTCTGGCCCGCGGTGCTGGCCCACAGCGCGCACAACGTCTGGTACCAGGGGGTCTGCGACCTATGGCTCAACGGGCGGTGGGAGCGCTTCCTCGCCGGGGAGCAGGGTGTGTTCTCGATGCTGGCCTACGGAGTGGTCGTGCTGGTGCTCTGGCGCGGGGGGCAGCTGCGCCGGTGCAAGGAGAAACCCGCCTGACGTGAGGTCAGGTGCAGTGGCACCAGCAGTGCAGGCGGTCCTTGCCGCAGATCGAACACAGGCGCGCGAGCCTTGTACAGATCACTCTGCCAACCAGTCGTATCATCAGCCGCTCCGTCGTTGGTCTCCATTTGATCGGATCGGAGGGCGGTGCGCAAAAAGGGACAGGCTACCCCTCCATAAGTAGTTGGAATCGAAGGGCGTCTGGCAGGAAACGCGCATTCTTTTCTCGGGCGAAAAGTCCAGTGGCACAAGAATGCACGTTTGTGCTGAGACAGCCTTCGATATCGGTGAATTGCGAGGGGGTAGCCTGTCCCTAGAAACGCCACTCGATGCCGACGTTGAAGTCGATGGCGCCGTAGAACTCGACGCCCACGGGGCTCTCGAGGAAGGCGGGGCCGAAGGTCGGGATCAGCTCGGCGCCGAGGCCGAGGGAGGGCACGAAGAAGTAGCGTACGCCGAACCCGCCGCGCACGGCGATGGCCGCGCCGACGACGCTGTTGTCGTAGGCGTCCTCGAACACCAGCAGGTCGAAGGCGCCCCCGACCTTGGCGTGGAACTGCAGCGGCACCTGCTTCAGCCGCCACTTGAACTTGACGCCAACGGCCATCTCGATGGCGTAGCCCCCGAAGTGCCGGTGGGTGTCGCAGCGCAGGTCCCCATGGTTGTCGCGCCAGCAGTAGGAGTTGCCGCCGCCCAGCACCACGTTGAACTGGAAGTTGAGCCAGGTCAGGTTGCTCATCTGCCGGCTGTAGTCGTTGAACCACTTGAACCCGCCCGGGGTCCAGTCGGTGAAGTCGCCAGCGAAGCCGATGCCGCCGCATAGCTCGTTTTTGCCCTTGAGCTGGAAGTTGCGCGCATCGGCGACCTGGCTGCAGGCGAGGCAGGCCAGCAGCGCGCCGATCGCGACGTGGCATCGCGGCAGCCAAGACAGTCTTCGTTTCTCACGCATTGCTGGCTCCTTCAAAGCTCACCCCGAGCGCACGACGAACTCGCGTACGCCGATCACCCGCTTGGACTGGACATCTACTAGGAAGCTGCGGCCCTTGCCCACCGACGCGTCGAGGTCGGTGAGGTACCATACGTCGATGGTCCAGGTGTCGTGAGAGCTTTCGCAGGGTGGGGTCCAGCTCACCGCCTCCAGATCTCCGAGGTAGTCGGGCCTGCGGCGCACCTTGGCCGCGAGCTCCTTGAACTCCGGCGACCGGCGCGCCACCTGGACCGAGACCCGTGCGTCGGAGTGGCTGATCTCTCGCCGCCAGCTGCTGACCAGCCGGATCTGCACCAACTCCCCGCTCGTCGGGTCGACATCTCCCTCGTAGGCCTCGTCGGCGGTGAGACCCGCGAAGTCCGGAACGTCGAACTCGGGGTACTTGTCCTGGGCCTTGATCTGCAGACTCCGGACGTCGAACTCGGTGACCCCTGCATGGAACGTGATGTCGGAGTAGAAGCCATAAAGCCGCAGGATCACGCTCTTCGAGGGCAGTCGGTGATCCCAGTCCAGCAACGGCAGGAACCCGTGGTAGCTGCCGACGCCGAACGGGACGAACAGGGGCAGGGACTGGCGCAGCTGCTCCCGTTGCGCGTCCGTGGAGACGAAACCCTGATGAACGACCCGGGAGTGCCGTCTCAGGGCCGACAGGATCCGTTCGACCTGCTTTTGATGCTCGTCCCTCATGCCGGAGCCGACTGATAATACATGCAGCCGAGGCCAGTTCGCCAGTGTGATTCCAGTTTGGCCAATTGTAGTCCGGTGGGGTGGGCGGGCGGAGCAGACAATTGTGGTCCGGTGGGGTGGGCGGGCGGAGCAGACAACCTGTGGTGGACAGGATAGCAGGACGGGTACCTGCGGTCACGGACAGACCGGTCATTCCCTCACCCGCCGGATGTTGGCGCCGAGCTTGCGAAGCTTGATCTCGATGTGCTCGTAGCCCCGGTCGAGGTGGTAGACACGGCGCACCCGCGTGGTGCCGCCGCTGACCAGCCCCGCCAGCACCAGCGCGGCGGAGGCGCGCAGGTCGGAGGCCATGACCGTCGCGCCCTCCAGCCGCGTCGGTCCGCGGACGATGGCCGTACGGCCCTGGACCTGAACGTCGACGCCCATGCGACACAGCTCCGGCACGTGCATGAACCGGTTCTCGAAGATCGTCTCGCTGATGATGCTCTGGCCGTCCGCCAGCGACGCGAGGACCATGAACTGCGCCTGCATGTCGGTGGGGAACCCCGGGTAGGGCTGGGTAGTGATGTCCACCGGTCGGAACTTCCCGACTCCGCGTACGTGGATTCCGTTCACGTCCGCGCGGACCTCGACACCGGCCTGCAGCAGCTTGGCGATCACCGCGTCGAGGTGCTCGGGCAGACAGCCCTTGAGCCGGACCGACCCGCCGGTGACCGCGGCGGCGACCATGAAGGTGCCGGCCTCGATGCGGTCGGCGATGATGGCGTGCTCCACGGGGTGCAGGTCGTCGACCCCCTCGATGTTGATCGCGGCGGTGCCGGCGCCGTGGATCTGCGCGCCCATCTTGTTCAGCACGCGCGCCAGCTCCTCCACCTCGGGCTCGCGCGCTGCGTTCTCGATCGTGGTGCGCCCCTTGGCCAGGCTGGCCGCCATCATCAGGTTCATGGTCCCGGTGACGGTCGCGATGTCGCAGACGATGTTCGCCCCCCTGAGCCGGCGGGCCGTGGCCTCGACGTAGCCCTGGCGCAGCTCGATCTTGGCCCCCATCGCCTCGAGACCCTTGAGGTGCTGATCGATCGGGCGGGCGCCGATTGCGCAGCCGCCCGGCAGGGAGACGCGCGCCTTGCCATAGCGGGCGACCAGCGGCCCCAGCACCAGCACCGAGGCGCGCATGGTGCGTACCAGCTCGTAGGGGGCCTCCAGGTTGTAGATCGACGAGGTGGCGACCTTCAACGTCCGGCGGCCCGAGACCTGGGCCCCCATCACGCTGAGCACCTTGGCCATCGTCCCGACGTCCTTGAGGTCCGGGACGTTCTTGAACGTGTTGCGGCCGCCGGTGAGGATCGCGGAGGCGATCAGCGGCAACGCGGCGTTCTTTGCGCCGCTGATCGTCACTTCACCCTTGAGGCGTCGACCGCCCTTGATGATGATTGCGTCCATGCCCAGGCATCAAAGCCCGGCGCGAGGGGCGGGTCAAGATTTGCGAGCGCCCGCCGCTCAGAACTGGAAGTAGATGAACGGCACCACCTCGGTGGTCCGCGCCAGGCGGATGCCGACAACGGCGCCCGCCAGCAGCAGCGCCTGCAGCGGGGCGGGGCAGCGGATCACCAGGTCGCGGGTCCAGTCGACCCAGCGGTCGGGCACGAGGTGGGTCAGGGCCCCGGCGGCGAGCAGGGCCCACAGCAGCGGGGAGACGTTGGCGGTGCCGGCGGTTAGCTGTCCGAGACCGACGAGGAGTTCCCAGGCCCGCTCGAAGCCGGGGGAGCGGAAGAAGATCCAGCCGAGGCAGACATAGTGAAAAGTGGCCAGGATCAGCAGCGGACGCAGCCACGGCGCGGTGGCAGACGGGAGGCTCTCGCGCTGGACCGCGCGGGTCACGGCCAGGCCGACCCCGTGCAGCGCACCCCAGGCGACGAAGGTCCAGCCGGCGCCGTGCCACAGGCCGCCGAGCAGCATGGTGAGGATCAGGTTGCGGTAGGTCTGCCAGGCCGACCCGCGCGATCCGCCGAGGGAGAGATAGAGGTAGTCCCTGAGCCAGGTGGAAAGCGAGATGTGCCAGCGGCGCCAGAAGTCGCGCAGGTTGAGGGCGCGGTAGGGAGCGTTGAAGTTGACGGGCAGGACGTAGCCCAGCAACAGCGCCGAGCCGATGGCGATGTCGCTGTAGGCGGAGAAGTCGCAGTAGATCTGCAGCGCGTAGCCGTAGACCCCGCACAGCAGCTCCGCCGACGTGTAGCGCGACGGCATCTCGAACACCCGGTCCACCAGGTTGACCGCCAGCAGGTCGGCGATCACTACCTTCTTGACCAGGCCAACGGCGATCCAGAACAGACCGCGGCCTGCCTGCGAAGCGCTCAGCGTCGGGAAGGGCTTGATCTGCGGCAGGAACTCCGCGGCGCGCACGATGGGGCCAGCAACCAGCTGGGGGAAGAAGGCGACGAAGACCATGAACCCAAGCGGGCCCCTCACCGGCTCGAGCCGCCTGCGGTAGATGTCGATGGTGTAGCTCAGGGACTGGAAGGTGTAGAACGAGATCCCCACCGGGATCACCACGTCGAGGTGCAGCCGGTGGGCCGGCAGGCCGAAGTGGGTCAGGGCCATGGCCATCGAGTCGGAGAAGAAGTTGAAGTACTTGAAGGTGGCGAGCAGGCCCAGATTGCCCACGAGGCTGATCAGGAGCAGCTGCCGTCGGCGACGATCGTCGCTGGTGCGGTGCATGGTGCCCCCGACCCAGTAGTCCAGCAGGGAGGATGCGATGATCAGCACCAGGTAGTAGGGGCTCCACCAGGCATAGAACAGGTAGGAGGCGGCCAGCAGCACCAGGAGCCGAAGGGCGCCGATCCGCGCCAGCCCGAAGTAGGCCACGAACACCACGGTGAGCAGCACGGCGTACTCTGCGCTGTGGAACAGCATGCTATCGCTGCTCGCTCCGCCTGCCCGCCCCACTGGACTCATGTCTGCTCCGCCCGCCCGCCCCACCGGACCGCGGCTGTCCGGAGCGGAAGCGATCGTAGCCCGCGAGCACCGCCTGCTCCAGGACGGACCCGAGCACGTCGGACCCCTTGACGTTGAGGTGCACGAAGTCCTTGAGCACGAGGCCCTGCTTGAGCCACCGGCGCATCGACCCCCGTCCCCCCATCGCCTTCTGGCCGTCCCAGAAGGCGCAGCCGGCGGCGAGGGCCACCTCGCGCTGCCTGTCCGAGACAATCCGTACCACCCTGGGGCTACGCAGCTCTCCCTTGCTGTTGCGCTGGAGCCGGTCGAGGGGGCCGATCACCAGGCAGGAGCCGCGGGGCAGCGCCTTGCGCACCAGCTTCAGCGCCCGCAGCACCTGCTTGCCGTAGCGCTCGATGTCCCCGCCGTAGCTGATGGTGTCGTTGGCCCCGAACTGAAACAGCACCAGGTCCGGCCGGCGGTGCTGCAGCTGCCGGGCCCAGTGCAGCTGGTCGAGTCGGACGAACTGGTTGAAGCGGGCGCTGATCAGCGGCAGGTTCTCCCAGGTGATCCCGGGGCCGTCTCGCTCGAGCACGAGACCAAACAGCCGCACCGCCCCCCGCGCATCGACCCGCACGCTGTGCGCCCCGTCGGCGACCTCGAGGGACTTGAAGCCGGGCTGCTTGTTCTCGGCGGCGGTGTCGATGGTTTCTCCGTGCCGCTTGCCGTCCACCCGGACCCGGAGCTTTCCGCCGCCGGGCATGCGCAGGTAGTGCACTTCGATGCGTGAGGCCCGGGCGCTCTCGGCCGCGGTGACGCGGATCCACGATCGCGTGTGGGTCTCGACGGCGGCGCAGCCCAGGCCGAGGTGGCCGTCGCGGGCCCGGCCGCCGACGAGGCGGAAGTGGTCCCAGCCCGACGACTCCGCCATGGAGATCCCCATGTGGTTGTACCAGCGCCAGGGGCGAGCAGCGAGCACGAAGCCGTGGCCGCCGTCGCCGAAGCGCTTCTGCAGCGCCCGGCGCACGGGGGCCGTGATGAAGTCCAGATCGATCAGCGAGTCGCCGTAGTGCAGCACTCTGGTGACCGCGTTCGCCCGCGTTCGACCCCGGCCGGGGCTCCCCGCCCTGCGCGCGGCCTGGTTTTCGCGCGCTCGGCCCGCCCTCCGAGGGAGGCTCCCCGCCTCGCGCGCGGCCTGGGTCCGGGCCAGGGCGCGGTAGAAGTGGGCCATCGACCCGCCGGGGTCCTCGAACCTCTGCAGCGCGATCTCTCCCACCGGCAGCTTGAGGCGTTCGGCGCCGGCGGGCAGGGTTTTCTGTTGCGTCGGGGGCGCCGGGGCGGGCGAGGGCAGGCCGGGGGTGGCGCCGGTCGGCGCGGAGAGGTCGTCGGAGGCGGAGCGCAGGCGGTCGCGCAGAGGACCGGGGATCAGGAGCAGCGCGCCGAGCAGGATCCAGAAGCAGAGCAGGGTCAGGGCGGCCTTCGAGGTCAGGACCCGCGCGCCGTACCAGACCTGGTCGTCCCCGTGCATCGCTTCTCGGTGGTCACTTCGCCAGGGTGATCGGCATGCCCATCAGGGGCCAGATCACGGTGACGGCCAGGGCGATCATGCCCAGCAGCAGCCCGCTGGCCGGCAGCCCGTAGAGGAAGAACTCGCCGGTGGTGAACTGCTTCGAGTCGTACGCGATGGCGTTGGGGGCGGCGCCGACCAGCAGCAGAAACGGCATGCCCGCCGTCACCAGGGAGGCGAACAGGATCACCTCGGGCGCCACGCCAAGGTAGGGCGCGATCACCAGCGCCACGGGGAGCGATATGGCGATGGCGGCCACGTTCATGATGAAGTTGGTCATCAACATGACGAAGAAGGCGATGCCCAGGATGAAGACGAACCAGCTGGCGTTGCGGAACATGACGAGCCAGTTGACGGCCAGCCACTTGGCCGCGCCGGTCTCCCACAGGCAGAAGCCGATGCTCATGGCTCCGCCGAAGAGCAGGATGATGTTCCAGGGGACGTGCTCCAGGTCGTCGACGTCGAGGATGCGCAGCGTGAAGAACAGCACGGTGGAGCAGAGGATCACCGCGGTCTTGTCCACCGGCTTGAGCGCGGGCACGAAGGAGCGCAGCGACATGATCAGGATCGCGGCGAAGATGATCAGGGCAGCGATCAGCTCCCTGCGGGTGATGCGGCCCAGCTCCGTGTTGAGCCGGCGCGCCTTCTCCCGCAGCCCCGGGATCACCTTCTTCTCCGGCTTGAGCACCACCATGAAGAAGCCCCAGAGCACGAAGACCATCACCCAGCCGATGGGGGCCATGTACTTGGAGAGCTCGAAGAAGCTGATCTCCCTGCCGACGATGTCCTTGTAGAAGCCGATGGCCACGGCGCCGCGGGCGGCGCCCAGCAAGGTGATGATGCTGCCGGCGCCCGCGACGTAGGCCATGCCCATGAACAGGGACTTGCCGAACCTGGTCGGGCGGTTCCCCTCGCCGTACAGGGCGTAGATCGCCACCAGCAGCGGGTAGATCGTGGCGGCCACGGCGGTGTGGGCCATGATGTGGGTCAGTGCGGCGGTGACGATGAAGCAGCCCAGCATGATCATGCTGGTCTTCTCCCCCACCACCATCAGCATGCGGTAGGCCAGCCGCCTGGTCAGCCCGGTCTTGGTGAAGACCATGCCGATCACGATCGAGGCGAAGATGAACATCACCGACGGGTCCATGAAGTCCTTGAAGGCCTCCTTGGCCGTGCGGATCTGGAACAGGGCCTGCAGGATGCCGATCACCAGGCTGGTCACGCCGATCGGCACCACCTCGAAGACCCACCAGGTGCCGGCCCACAGGAACACCGCCAGCGACCCCTTGCCCTCGCGCGTGAGGTCAAAGTGCTTGCCCGCCGGATCCACCGCGTCCGGCCAGGCGGGCGAGAAGTAGACCGCCGCGAACAGGACGATTCCGAGGGACATGAAGACCAGGCGCTTGGTGTCGATCTTGCCTGCCCTGGCAGACGTCATTGGCAACCTCGTCTTTGGGGGCCACCAAACCCGCCGCACCGGGCGGCCATCAAACCGACCGCCGGTTTCACTTGCATGCGGCGCCGACTATAGGAGGAGACGACGAGATGCGTCAATCAATAGCGGATCACCGATCTGTGGGGAGTCGTTTGATGAGCCTCGCGGTTTCTCCCGCTCTGATCATGACAGGGAAGGTGAAACGCCTGCTGCCGGCCTCGAGCGTGACCCGGTGCAGACCCGGGTCGAGGACGACGGGCATGGAGGGTGGTGTGGGGGTCTGCCGGTTGATGTCGCGCCCGTCGATGCGGATCCGGGCGAAGGGCTTGCTCGATACCAGCAGGTAGCCCTTGCCCGCGCGAGCATAGATCCCGCCAGTGGGCGGTACTGTCACGGGAGATATGTGTTGGTCTCTCCTCTCCAGCTGGCGCAGGCGCTGGCGCAGATTCTCGTTCTCCCGCGTGAGCAGGCGGTTCGTGCGCGAGGCCGCCGCGAGCCTGTGCGTGGCATCCACGCGCTCCCGGTCCGCCCTGCCCTCGGCGGCCGTTGCCCGCTCCTGGAGCTGTTGGTTGGCCTGGCTCAGCCGGATGACGTGGGTCCAACGCTGCCACACGAAGGCTGTCGCGGCGACCAGCGCCACCACCAGCGCCACCAGCGTCAGCCCGTGCCGGCGCCACATGGGGGGGTCCGGCTCCTCGCCCAACCGTTTCAGGGTCAGCTGCACCTCGCCCAGCCTGGCCCGCGCCGCCGTGTGGCCGGCCTCGGCGGCCTCTCTTGCCCTGCGGTCGGCCCTGGCGGCGGTCTCGAGCGTGTTGATGCGAGCCTGCAGGGCTTCATGGTCGTCCCGGTACACGGCTCCTCCTGCCGACTATCATGATACGGGTGGAGCGAAAATTTGTCTTCGGGCAGATCTCGCTTACCCTCAATGGTATGAGGTCGTTTGGCTTTCCGGCCCTGGTCGGGTTGGGCATCACCTGCGCGATCGGCAGCGTCACCTGCCAGCGCCCGGCCCCGCCGCCGGCACGCCCACCGGCCACCCAGCCGGCCCCGATGAGCGCAAAGCCCAGCTCCTCCCGCCCCGCCATCCCACAGTACGGTGAGTCCACTGTCGTCCCGTCGTCAGGTGGGCCCCAGACCCTCAGGGTCGGTCTCTCGGGGGACGGTGCCTTCGGCCGGTTCTACGAGCGGTTGCAGATGCTGCAGCAGCTACGCGCGGCGAAAAAGCCCGGGTCCCTCGAGCGAGCCGCGCGGCGCGCGCTCGGCAGCCCGCGGGGCAGACGGGTCCGCGTCTCGGTCTGGGGCGACTCGCACATCGCTGGCGAGGCGCTCGTTGCCCGGCTGCGCGGGCGGCTGCAGCAGACGCTGGGCGACGGCGGCCCCGGTTTCGTCTACGTCGGCCGGCCGTGGCGCAGCTACCGCCAGCTGGAGGTCAAGCTGACCGAGAGCCGGCGCGGCTGGCGATCCGAGCGGCTGTGGAGCCACTACACACGCCGCCGCCCGCCGCCGCGCGACGACCTGCTCGGTCTCGGCGGCATCACCGTCCATTCGACGCAGACCGCCTGGGCGCGGGTGGTCCCGCGCGACCGCAAGGAGAGCTTCGCCGCGGTGGATGTCTACTACCTGCGCCAGCCGGGAGGGGGGAGGCTGGTGGTTCAGGCGGGTGCACGGCGCCTGCGCTGGATCATGACCGTGGCCAGCGAGAAGGAGCCCGGCTTCGCCCGCATCGATCTGCCGCCCCGAACCCGCAGCCTGGAGCTGCTCGCCGGAGCCGCCGGCGAGGTGCGGCTGTATGGCGTGGACCTGGACAGCGGCCGGTCAGGCGTGGTGGTGGACGCCTTCGGCATCAACGGCGCCAGGGCCGAGGTCATCTCCCGCTGGAACGAGGAGCTGATGAAGCAGCAGCTCGCCCGCCTCGGCCCCGACCTGATCGTGCTGGCATACGGCTCAAACGAGGTGGACGCCGAGAACCAGACGCGCGAGCGCGTCGCCGCCGGCTTCGACGAGGCGCTGCAACGCATGCGGCGCGCGAGCCCCGACGCGGCCTGTCTGGTGGTCGGGCCGCCGGACCAGGCGCGCTACTCGAGCGAGATCGGGCGCTGGGAGGTACCGGCGCAGCTGGACATCCTCGTCGAGGAGCAGCGCCGGGTGGCCCGCCTGCGGGGCTGCGCCTTCTGGAACCAGCGGGCCGCGATGGGCGGGCCGGGGAGCATCTTCAACTGGGTGCGCTCCGATCCGCCGCTGGCCCGCCCGGACCATGTGCACCTGTCATGGGAGGGCTACCGCCGTGTGGCCGACGCCCTGTACGACGCGCTGGTGGAGGGCTGGACGCGACACCGCTGCCGCAAGACACCCGACGCGCCGGAGTGCTCGGGGGCGGACAGGGTGGTCTCGTCGATCCGGTAGTCTCTTGGATCAGTGGATTCGGGGCTGACAGAAAGAGAATCTGCACGCGCGGGTGGGAACGGGTGGATCCTCTGCACAACGCGCTGGTGGAGGGCTGGACCCGGCACCGCTGTCGCCCGGAGTGCCTAGACCATCTTGAGCTCTTCCCAGTCGAGCGCGAATCCGAGCGCCCGTTTGACCTCGAGGTGCCGCTCCGGCCGGAGGACGCCCACCAGATCGGAGATCCACTCCTTGGCGATGACGTGGATGTTGTCCATGCTGGCCACCGATGAGCTGGAGAGCCCGTCGCGGCGTCCGAGCCGTACCTCCTGGGGGATGCCGCGGATCCTCGTCGTCACCTCGGCGACGATCACCTTTGCGAGGTAGTCGTAGGCGGCGGTGCGGGACAGCAGCAACACGGGCCGCCGGCCCACTGGCCGAGGCATGGTGGCCCACCGGATCTCGAACTGCTTCACTTCTTTCTCCGGGTCCGGGAAGGAGGAGCCGGCAGCTCCCAGAGCGATGGGTGGAAGCCGAGCTCCTGCACGGAGTCGGGCTGCGCCGCATAGGCCTCGGCGGTCGCTCGCTCGGCGAGATGCCACAGCGCTCGGCGGAGGGCCATACGGATGAACTCGGAACGCCGACGGGATCGCGCCGGAGCCACGCGCTCCAGCTCGGCCGCCAGCTCTGGCTCGAGCTCGATGAGCATTCTCTTCATATATAGAAGTATATGAAGCAGTATGTCATGGGTCAAGGCACGCCCGGTGGCGCTCAGTACGCCCGGCCCAGCCGGTCGAGCACCATGTCCGGATCGCCGATCTTGGCCAGCAGCTCCTGGGCCTGCGGGCCCAGCGCGGCGATCACCGCCCGGGCGCTGTGCACCTCGCGCCGGCCAGCGACGTAGACCGGCCGGCCGTGGTTGTCGAGATAGAGCCCGTCGGGTGGCTCGCTGGGCTCGAGCCCGTCGTAGCCTTGCGGGGCCTGCTCGGCCTTGACCAGGGCCCAGCGGTCCCGGTCGTGGGTCAGCACGTTGACCTTCTTCGACATGGCGTCAGCCTGGAGGGTGTCCCAGCCCGGCGCGTCGGGGTCTCCCTTGAGCAGCCACAGGGTAACGGCCATCGCAGTCCTCCTTGACAAGGGCAGCTACCACGAAGGACCTTTGGCGTCCACAACACCGCGCGGAGGTGAGGCATGAGGCTGGTCACCCGGGCAACGCTGGTCTTCTTCCTGCTGCTGCCGGCGCTCGCCTCGGCGCAGCAGGGGCCGCTGCTGGCCGTCACGGGCCAGAAGGCGCCGGTGGTGGCCCCGACCGGTCCGGCCCTGGAGGCGCCGATCGCGGCGCCGGCGCCCGAGCCCTGGGCCTGCTCCAACCGTTTCGCCTTCAACCTGTCCTTCGGCTTCGGCTCGGTGGGGATGGGGAGCCTGCACGAGCTGTCCGGCGAGATCTTCCGGCTGCTGGGAGGGAGCGATGCGCCCTCGAGCGGGATGCAGATCAACGCCGAGGTGGCGCTGCGCTACTACTTCCCCTACCACGTCCTGGCCCAGGTGGGCTATGACTCGGTCTACAACTGGGCCTCGTCGAAGATCGGCCTGACTACCATCAAGAACTGGAACCTGGCGATGGAGGTCCCGATCCTGGTCGGGGGCTACCACACCTTCATCAACCGGCTGTACGTCTACGGCGCCATCGGGCCCAGCGTGTTCTTCTTCCCTCGCTCCTGGTGGGACGCCGATCCCTATGGGGGCATTTCGGACTTCAAGGCCGACACCGGGGTGGGCCTGCACGTGCTGACCGGCGCCGACTTCATGCTCAGCGAGTTCTTCGCCGTGGGCCTGGAGCTGCGCTACCGCTACCTCAAGACCGGAGAGATCAAGGAGCTCAACTCCGGGATCGAGATCAGCAAGATGCAGTTCCAGACCACCTCCGGCGTTGTTTCCCTGCCGGAGACGCACCTGGACTTCTCCGGCATCAGCCTGGGCCTGATCCTGCGCTTCTACGTCATCTGATGTGAGTTGCGCTGCTCCATCCCGCGCGCCGCCGCCGTGGACCGGCGCGCCTCAGACGACCGTAAGTCGCGGACCATGGCGATGGTGGCGCAGAAGTGGTCGCTCAGACGACCGTAAGTCGCGGACCATGGCGATGGTGGCGCAGAAGTGGTCGCTCAGACGACCGGAAGTCGCGGACCAACGCCACGCGGCGGACGCGAGCAGGCGTCCCGGCGAAAGTCTCGCTGCGATCGAAATCGCGCTTGTGAGGGACGCCCCATCTGGTGTGAGATCAAGGGGTGGCGGTTCGCAGGACAGTGTGCTGGTGGATGGTCCTCGCGCTGTCCGGCTGTTTTCGCTATGGCTTCCATGAGGATCCGGACGCGGCGCAGGGCGATGCGCCGGTCGGCGACGTCGCGATCCATGACGTCGCGCCCCATGACGTCGCCCATGACATCGCGGTCCATGACCTCCCGCTGATCGACAGTGTCCCCGACGCAGCGCTCCCCGACGCAGCGCTCCCCGACGCAGCGCTCCCCGACGCGCCGCTTCTCCCCGACCTCGCCCCGGCCGATCTGCCGCCCCCTCCGCCGCACCACCTCGAGCTGAGCGGCCCGGCCACGTCGGTCGCCGGGGTTTGCACCGCCTACAGCGTGACGGTCAAGAACGCGCAGGGCAACACCACCCCCGCCACGACCCCGCTCACGGTCTCGCTGTCCGACAGCGGCGCCGGCCAGCTCTACGCCGACGCGCAGTGCCAGACCACGGCGGCGACGGTCGTCATCGCCGCGGGCTCCAGCTCGCAGCCGTTGTTCTACCGCGACACCAAGGCCGAGGTGGTGACGATCGCGGTCAGCGACAGCGCGGGGGTGCTGGCCGGCGCCAGCTTGACCGTCGTGGTCCAGCCCGGGCCGGCCGCCGCGGGAAGCTCGAACATCACCGGCACCGGCCCGGTGCTGGCGGACGGCAAGGCGACCTCGACCATCACCGTCACCCTCGGCGACGCGTACGGAAACGCGATCATCGGCGCGGTGCCGACCTTTGCCGCCTCGGGGCAGGGCAACAGCTACGGCGCCTGCTCCCCCACCAGCGGCCCGGGGCTGTCGACCTGCACCCTGGCCTCCACCTCGGCCGGGACCAAGGTGCTGCAGATCGTGACGCCGGTCGCGGACACCGGCGGCTCGGTCCTGTTCCTCCCGCTGTACGAGATCGATCTGCAGTTCGACGGCACGACCTCGGGCGGGGTGCTCGACCAGAACGGGGTCGACACGGGGTTCAAGCAGGTCCTGCCCTCGAGCAACGCGGTGTGCGGCGACTCCAGCCCGGTGTGCGACGACACCCTGTTTCCCTACAACCCCTCCGCGCTGCCCTACTACATCCCGGGCAACATCCTGGTCGACCCCGCCAGCGGCACGCTGGCCCTGACCACCACCGACGGCGACAATGTCCTCGGGCTCGACGACCAGGACAACGCGCTGGTGGTGCCGATCGACCCGTCGACGCCGTTCGAGCTCCACGTGCGCATCCGCCCGCCGACCGGGAGCAACCTGCCCGACGCCGACTACGAGTCGGGCGGCGTGCTGTGGGCCAAGGACCAGAGCAACTACCTCAAGCTGGCCTTCGGCCACAACTGCGACAACATCGCCAGCCCCTGTTTCGGCATCCAGCTCGGCAGCGAGGCGGGGGGATCGTGGAACGGCGGCTCGACCAGCACCAACCCGCAGCTGCCGCCGGTCCCCTTCGCACAGTATCTCGACCTGATCCTCGCCGGGGACCGCAAGGATCCAACCAACCCAAACGACAACACGGCGACCGCCAGCTACTCGGTCGACGGCGGACCGGTGCAGGTGATCGAGACCCGCAGCGTGCCCGACAGCATGTTCGCGAACACCGGCATCCACGGCGGGATCCTCGCCACCCACACGCCGTACAGCCCGCCCGACGGCGGCACGCCCCTGACCCTGACCTTCGACTGGTTTCGCCTGAAGCGGCCGTAGCGAGGGTCCTGCCTAGCCTAGGCCGGGCAGGTCTACTCTTCCTTCTTCTTCTCGGGCTGCTTGTCGTCCTTGCTCGAGTCGTCGTCGATGTCGATGTCGTCGTCGATGTCGTCGCAGTCCGGGTCGCCCTTGAGCTTCTTGTCGCAGATGCCGTCCATCACCGGCTTGCCGTCCTGGCCCACCTGCGGCTTCTTGGGCTGGCCGGCCTTCTTGCCGGGCGGGGCGGCGCTCCCGCCGCCCATGCCGCCCTTGATCGTGGCGCCCCCCTTGGGCACGGTGAAGGTGGAGAGCGGCTCGATGTAGGTCACCGCGACCAGCGCCAGCAGCGCCAGGATGACGAAGGGCAGCGCGGCCCGGTACAGGCGGATGATCGGCTGGCGGAAGCGGAACGAGGCGATGAACAGGTTCATCCCCACCGGAGGGGTGCTGTAGCCTACCTCCAGGTTGACCAGGAAGATGATGGCGAGGTGGATCGGGTGCACGCCGTAGGTCGCGGCGAGCGGCGTGATCAACGGCACGACGATCACGATGGCGCTGAAGATGTCCATCATGCAGCCGACGATCAGCAGGAAGATGTTGAGCGCCAGCAGGAAGGTCCACTTGCTCTCGATCGTGGAGCGGATGACCTTGACCAGGGCCTGGGGCACCTCCTGGGTCACCAGGTAGTTGGTCAGCCCCAGCGACGCCCCGATGATGATCAGGATCGCGCCGCACAGCACCATGCTCTCCTTGGTGATGCGGGGCAGGTCGCGGATCGGGTGGATGTCGCGGTAGATCAGCACCTCCACCACCAGCACGTAGAGCGCGGTCATGGCGGCCGCCTCGGGCACCTTGAGCACGGCGGTCAGGATCGACGCCAGCAGACAGACCGGCAGCAGCACCTCGGGCAGCGCCTTCCACAGCGCCTTCATCGCTCCTTGGGGATCGAAGGGAGTGCGCGGCACCCGGGCCACGAGGCCGGTGCGGATGCACCAGAAGGCGATCGCCGCCAGTCCGATCAGCCCCGGGACGATGCCGGCGATGTAGAGCCGGGTGATGTCCACCGCCGCCACGTAGCCGTAGATGATCACCGGCAGCGAGGGCGGGAAGATCAGCCCGCGGCTGCCGCTGGTGGTGACCAGGCCGAGGGAGAAGTTGCGCGGGTACTTCTGCTGCAGCAGCACGGGCAGCAGCAGCCCGCCCAGGGCCACGATGGTGATGCCCGAGGCGCCGGTGAAGGTGGTGAAGAAGGCGCAGGTCAGCAGGGTCACCATCGCCATGCCGCCGGGGAACCAGCCGAAGAGCGCGCGGCTGACCGCCACCAACCGCTTTGGCGCGCCGCTCTCGGCCAGCATGTAGCCGGCGAAGGTGAACAGCGGGATGGTGATCAGGGTGTCCATCTGCACCAGCTTGCCGATCTCGCCCGTGACATCGGCGGGGGGCCGGCCGGTGGCGTAGAATCCGATCAGGGCCGCGGCGCTGATGATCAGGAACAGGGGGGCGCCGACGACGGCGAGCAGGATGATGCCGAGGTTGCCGAGGATCATCGCCCCACCCCCTTGTCTGCTCCGTCACCCTGACTGCCGTTATCTCCGGCGGCCGCCGCCATCTCGTCCAGCAGCGCGTCCCCCTCCGCGCCTGCCTCGCCTTGTGTCTCCCACTCCCTGCCGGTGACCAGGGTGTCGAGATCGCGCACCAGCCGCAGCAGGAAGTGGAGCCCGATCAACACAAACCCGAACGGCAGGAACGAGAGCGACAGCCACTGGGGGATGGTGCCCTCGAGGAACTGCACCTTCAGGTTGTGCGCCTTGCTCCAGCCCTCGGGGATGTTCTCGACCCATGGGCCGTAGTTGGCGAGCAAGGTGGTCCAGCCGCCGCGGGCGAGCAGGACGCAGACGACGACCGCGAACAGCCCGATCACCACGCGGAGCCCGACCTTGCTCCTGCCCCTGAGCAGCCGGGAGAGGATGTCGATGTTCAGGTGACGGCCCTCGCTGGTGGCGACCGCCGCGCCGAGCAGCCCCACCAGCACGGTGACGTTCTGCAGTGTGATGTCGGCCCAGTCGATGCCGGTGTCCCAGATGTTGCGCAGCAGCACCTGCAGGGCGGCGAGGAGCACCATGCCCACCAGCAGCAGGGCGAGCAGGATCTCCTCGACCTTGGCCAGCGCGTGGTCGAGCTTGGTGACGAGCTGCAAGGGTGACCTCCGAAGGGACCAGCCTGTCGAAAAAATCGGGAAATGTCGATACCCGGCCGACGGGCCGGCGGGGAGCTACTTGCGCAGCTTGCGCACCCGGTCCAGCAGGTCCTGGGGGTAGTAGCGCGGGACGAACTTGTCTGCGACCTTGCGCGCCAGGTCGCGGAACTGCTTCTTGCTCGCCTCCGGTACCTTGACCGGCTTGATGCCCTGGCGCCGCAGCTCGACCAGCGCCTTGTCGTTGTCCTTGCGGATGCGCTTGTTGAGCGCCGCGTGGTACTTCTTCGCGATCTGCTTCAGCAGCTTCCGGTGCTCGGGCTTGATCGAGTTGAAGGTCTTGCTGTCCACCAACGTGGCGCCGATGGCGATGGCCAGGGGGAAGTCGGAGTAGTACTTGACCTTGGTGTGCCACTGCAGCGTCAGGCAGGCGAGCGGCGAGTTGTAGACCGTGTCGACCATGCCGGTGTTCAGCGCGGGGTAGACCTGGGGCAGCCCGAGCAGGCGAGGGGAGATGCCGGCGGTCCGCATCAGGGTCTTGGACATCGGGTCATCGCCCCAGGTCCAGACCTTCTGCTTCTTCAGGTCGGCCTGGCTCGTCACCGGGCTCTTGCTGAAGAGGTAGACCCAGCCCACGTCGCCCCAGCCCAGCAGCTCGAAGCCCTTGTCGCGGAAGGACTGCTCGAACTCGCCGTGCAGCGCCGTGCGTACCTTGTCCAGCTGCTGGTAGCTCTCGAACATCAGTGGGAGCTGCAGCACCAGGACCTTGGGGTTGATCATGGCCAGCCCCACCGCAGTGAAGGAGCCGCCCTGTAGCTGACCGGTGCGTATCTTGCGCACTACATCCCGCTCGTCGCCCTGGACCTGGCCGGCATACATCCGCAGCGTGACCGCGCCGCCGGTCTCCTTGGCCACGCGGGCCTTCATCTTGTTGAAGATCCGCATCCAGGCCGAGCCCTGGGGCGCCACCGTCGCGACCTTGATCTCGGTGGCGGCGCCGGCCGGCGTCGCAAGCAGCCAGGCCAGGGCCAGCAGGGGTAGGGTCCAGCGTCTCATCGTGACCTCCTCGTTGACCTCGTTCGGTCTTCAGAACAGCTCGTCGATCCGGGCCAGCAGGCGCCGGCATCGACGCTTCGCCGCGACGTTGGCCAGCTTCTGCTCCGGAAAGATCGACAGGTCCGCCTCGAGCACCTCGTTGCACAGCCTCTGGAACAGCTTCCGGTCCTGCAGCTGGACGGCCAGCGTCCTGGCATACATGGCCTGGACGAGCAGGAAGCGCCGTTTAGTCAACCGCAGCGCCCTGTCGAAGTGTTTTTTTGCGCGCTTGGGATCGCCGCCCAGCATCTGTCCCATCGAGCCGAACAGGGCGCCGAAGATGGTGTGGCCCGTGGCGTGGTAGTAGCCCTCGTCCAGCTCGAGCTGCCGCGCCACCAGCGCCTTGGCCGGCGGGAGCCGGGCAATCATCGACACGTCGTCGCGCGAGAGGTTGACCGCGGCGGCCAGCGGCATGCCGGCCCAGAACAGCCCCGGCACGTCGTCCCTGTCGCACTGCTCGAGGTGGGTTGCCAGCTCCTTGACGTTCTTCTTGAACGCCGCGGTGAGGCCCGGGTGGCGCTGCTCCAGCAGCCGCAGGCCATAGCGGTGGCCCCGCAGGTACATCTCGCGCGTGCGCTGGGCCAGCCGGCCGGCCTCGGGGCTGTCCTCCTCGGCCCGGTCCCAGCGGTCCTCCAGCACCACCAGGGCGTACGAGGCGTTGCCCTGCGCCGCCAGCAGGATCAGGTCCCGGTTGTCCGGGCCCGCCTGCAGGAAGCCCTCCATCATCTTGATGTTGGCCGGCAGGGCGTCGGCCACCAGCTGCCAGTCCCAGTCCCGCTCGAAGGCGGGCATCGCGTCCTTGAGGATCCCGGCCGTCTGATCCAGCGCCATTTGCTTGAGGCTGCAGCCGGCGAGCAAGACCAGAGCCGTCACAAGAGCCGTCGTCCGTGTCATGAGCACCCCAAGGGGCAAGGCGTTCAAAGGTGCCCGGATATTGGGGGATCGGACGCTGCTCCGTCAAGGGGCCCTTGACCGCGGAGCGGCACTGGTGTTACGAATCTTGCCTTCGTAACACTTACCAGGGAGGCCCCAATGTCCCATCCTGTCGCGAGTGCCGTGGCTCTGCTGGTTCTGGTGTTTCCAGCCTGCGGCGGCGATGACGGCGTGGCCCATGTTGCGATCCACAACGACTTCGACAACCCGCAGATGGCCTCGAACCCGCCCTGGACCATCTGCAACAGCTCCTACCTGGGGGTCGAGCTGGGCAAGATCGAAATCGGCAAGACCAGCGCCGAGGTGCAGCTCACCCCCGGTCTGGACCACGTGCTGATGGTCGCGGCCTGGGCCGATCCGGCCTGCAGCCCGGAGCACTGCCTGCCGATCGCGACCAGGAACGAGGAGGAGGTGGTGGACGGCCAGCACAGGACCATCGCGATCAACATGGCCAACCACCAGGGCCCCTGTCCGCCCCAGGGGATCCAGCCGATTCCCGCGGCCCTGTACGACCGGATCCTCGCGCTGTGGCCCGGCTACGGCTTCAAGCCCTATGCCGAGCGAACCAAGAACCCGCAGTGCACGCCGTGACCGGCTCGCCCCTCGTCGCCGTGCTGGCCGCATCCCTGGCCCTGGCCGACTGCGAGCAGAGCTACCCTGAGCTGGTGATCATCAACAACACCGCCGAGTCGATCCTGGTCCGCAATCCCAGCTTCAACGGCTGTCGCTGGAACCAGGTTCTGGCCCTGGGCCAGGCCACGACGCCTGGACGCTGCCTGCCTGGCACCGACCGCGTGCACTTCGAGAAGTACGATGTCAGGGAGCAGCTCGACGAGTTGGAGGCCCGGGCCGGCGACGCCGGCTCTGTCGATGCGGATCCGGGGGAGCTGCGGCCGATGTGGTTCCCGTACCAGACCCGCACGGTGCGGCGGGTCGGCTGCGGAGAGCTCTACCGCTTCGAGCTGCGGCTGGACGACATGGAGCAGGACTTCGCCGTACCGGGGCCCTACGGGCACTGAGCCGATGAAGCGGTACGCCCTCGCTGCGCTGCTGGCGTCGATTGTGCCGCTTCCGCGGGCCGCCGGGCAGAAGGCTCCGGCGAGCCAGCCGACCGCGCCAAATGCCGCAGGCGAGCAGGACGACGCCCACCCGCTGTACGAGGTCGTGGTCACCGCCCGCCGGCCGATCGCCCGCGACAACACCGCGGACTCCACCACGGTCTCGGGCGCCAGGCTGAGAGACAGCCCGCGGCCCACCTTGCTGGAGTCGCTGGCACAGGAGTCGGCCGACCTCTACGTCACGGGCCGCGGCGCGGGCGTGCACGGCGTGGCGAGCGGCGCCTCCGGCTCGGTCCATGTCAGGGGCCTGGGGGGCAGCCCCAACTCGCAGGTCCTGGTGGTGGAGGACAGCGTCCCCGACTACCAGGGCATCTTTGGCCACCCGATCCCGGACGCCTACGTCCCGTTCCTCGTCGATCAGGTGCTGGTGGTCAAGGGCGGGGACTCGGTGCTCTACGGCTCGAACGCGCTCGGCGCGGTGATCGTCATCCGCAACCGCTGGCGCGACCGGGAGGGGTTCGAGCTGCACAGCGACGCGGCCTACGGCAGCTTCGACACGGTGCGTGAGTCCGCCGCGCTGCTCGGTCGCGTCGGGAGGCTCGACGTCGCCACAGCGGCGAGCGTGCTGAGGACCGACGGGCATCGAGCGGGCGCAGGCGGAGGGACCGTGGTGGGGCAGGTGGCTCTGCGCTACCGGCCGGCCGACGGGCTGCGGCTGGCGCTGCGGCAGAAGGTGCTGCACCTGCAGGGCGGCGACCCGGGGCCGGTGACCCACCCCTTCACCGACCACTGGTTCGATGTCTGGCGCAGTAACACCTCCGCCGAGGGGCGCTATCGTCGCGGTCGCCTTCGGCTCGGCGCCACCCCGTACCTCAACGTCGGCGTCCACCGGCTGCACGACGGGTTCTACTCCCGGGACTACGGTGCGGGGGGCAACCTGGAGGCTGACTGGCGCATCGCCGCCCCCGTGCGTCTGCTGCTCGGGCTGGCCGGCGAGTGGATCGAGGCAAGGGTGGAGGACCGGGTGGCCGGCGTGCGGCAGCCGGTGGAGCCGCTGGGCAGCGGCTCGCTGTACCAGCAGCTCACGCTGCGACCGGCGGCCGGCCTGAGCATCGTCGCCGGCGCACGCGAGCTGCTGAGCAACCGGTATGGCTTCGTGCTGCTCTACAAGGGGGGCGTCCGCTGGCAGATCTACCGCGGGCTGTGGGCCCGATCGCGGCTGACCCGCAACTTCCGCCAGCCCACCCTGCGCGAGCTGTACCTGCCCTTCCCCACGGCGAACCCCGAGCTGCGGCCGGAGTACTCGCTGAACGCCGACCTCGAGCTGGGCTACGACACCGAGCACGTCGAGCTCTCGGTCAGCGGCTACCGCTCCTACGCCGAGGACATGATCCGCTACTTCGGATCCTGGCCCGGCGCGGAGGTCGTGAACATCGACAGCATCGCGATCTGGGGCGTGGAGGCGCGGATGGGCCTGAAGCGCATGGGGCCGGTCGACGCCTTCATCACCGGCAACTGGCAGGATGTGGGGCGTTACACCCGGCAGAACCCATCGGCCAAGATCAACGTCTCGCTCGAGGCCTCGCGGCGCCGTGGCCGCCACCTCGTCGGTGGGCGTGCGGCAGGGGAGTGGGTTCATGGGCTCTACATGGAGAACTACTCGCGCGACCGCATCGACGATCTGTTCGTGCTGGACCTGACGCTTCGCTACCGCTACACGCGCCCCGGCTGCTCGCTGGAGCCCTACCTCATCATCCGCAACCTGGTGGACAGCCGCTACGCCTACATCAAGGGCTACCCCATGCCGGGCCTGAACGCGCTGGGAGGGCTCAAGCTCCGGCTCTGACGCGGCTCAGCAGATCCGCTTGCCGGTGGTGGTGGCGGAGAGCTTGCCGTGCTTGACCCCCTTGGTCTTGATCAGACTGTCGGCGATCTGCTGCACCCGCTTCGCGGTGCCACGCACTGCGATGACCTCGAGGCAGTTGTCGTGGTCCAGGTGGATGTGCAGCGTCGACAGCACGGCGTTGACGTGGTCGTGCTGGATCGCGGTCAGGCGCTCGGAGAGGTCGCGCTTGTGGTGCTCGTAGACCAGCGTGATGGTGCCCACGATCTCCTGGTCCTTGGCCCACTCCTCGCGGACGAGCGCCTCGCGGATCACGTCCCGCAGCGCCTCCGAGCGGTTCTCGTACCCTTTCCTGCGCATCATGGCGTCGAAGCGCTCAAGCAGATCGGAGTCGATGGAAACGCTGAAGCGCAGGGTCTCGCCCATTACGATCTCCTCGGCACGGATCAGTCGGTGTCCACCAGGGCGCGCAGCTCGCCGCAGCCGCAGCAGCGGGCCACCACCGTCCCCTCGTCGAAGAAACCCCAGTCCTCCCAGCGCTCGCAGTTGCCGATGATGAAGCTGCGCCCCCCGCAGCTGCAGACCGGGTGCTCCAGGGACGAGGTCGGCGGGGGCTCGAGCGCGGTGACGCCGAGCGCGGCGCGGCGCTCGCGGCAGTCGGCGCAGGTGGTCCAGAGCACGCCCTTGAAGTCGCCGGGCCGGTCGCCCGGGTGACGCTCGATCGCCGGCTCCAGCTCCAGCCCGCCGCAGGCGCACCGCAGCAGGTCGAAGCGGTGCGTGCAGTCGTCGTAGTGCGCCGCGTTGATCCGCTTCTCGGCGAAGTCGCGCAGCCGGGCCTCGGCCTGTTGGCGCTGTTCGGTGGAGAGCGGCACCTAGTGTCCTGGGTCAGAGATGCGTGACATTGTTCCTGAGCGGACGGACGCTGCACGAAGCTCCCGCCCGGCATGAATCGGGGGATGGCTGGCCAGGATCGAGCCTTCTCCCGCATCCTTGCCGCTGTCGCTCATTGATGCCTCCAGCACAGAGTCGTGTTCCGGCACTGCTCAACCGATCAGCTGCGCCACCTTCGTCAGCAGCTCGTCGGAGTCGAACGGCTTGGCTATCTCGTCGGTGGCTCGAACCTCGACGGCCCGATCGTGGTCGTAGGTCACTGCCGGGCCATGGAGCAGCAGCACCGGGACCTGGCTCAGCGAGGGATCCTGGCGCAGCTCGCGGCAGACCTCGTAGCCGTCCTTGTCGTGGAGCGACAGGTCGGCGATCACCAGGTCTGGGCCCAGGGCGTGCGCAGTGGGCAGCGCGGCGTTGCCGGACTGGACTGTGGTGATGCTGTAGGACTCGCCGGCGAGGACCATCTGGAACACCCTGCACATCGTGACGCTGTCCTCCACCAGCAGGATCTTCTTCACCGGGCCGACGCCTGGCGCCAGCGGCTCCGCCACCACCGGCGTCTTGTCATCGGGATAGGGCTCTCTGGACTGGAGACTGGCGCGATGACTGGCCTGGGCCCTGGCGATCTCCTTGGCCTCCTCGATCGCATTGCGCTCCGCCTCGGCCAGGGCCTTGCGCTCGCGGGTTGTCCGGGCGGCCCGGGCCTGGGCGGCGAGCTGGCTCCCCACCTTCCGGGCTCGCTCGGCCTCGGCCCGCGCCTTCTGCTCGGCCTCCAGCCGGGCGCGCTGCTCGATGCTCTGCTCGGCCTCCTGTCGGGCGCGCTCCTCGGCCTCCAGTCGCGCCTGTTTGGCCTGCTGTCGGGCACGCTGCTCGGCCTCCAGCCGCGTCTGTTCGGCCTGCCGCAGCGTTTGCTCTGCCTGCTGTAGCGCGCGTTGCTCGGCCTCCTGCCGTGCCTGGTCGGCCTGCTGTGCGTCTTGCTCGGCCTGCTGCTGCGCGCGTTGCTCGGCCTGCCGCGCCTGCTCGGCCTGCTGCCGCGCCTGCTCGGCCTGCTGTCGCGCGCGTTGCTCGGCCTCCTGCCGCGCCTGGTCCGCCTGCTGTCGCGCCCGCTCGGCGTTCTGACGCGCACGATCTGTCGCCCCGCGTGCCTGCTCGGCCTGCTGTCGTGCCCGCTCGGCGTTCTGACGCGCACGATCTGTCGCCCCGCGTGCCTGCTCGGCGGTCCGTCGTACGCGTGCACGCTGCTCGGCCTCCTCGCGCGCCATCCGTTCGGCCTCGGCGAGAGCCTGACGCTCGATCTCCTCGAGCATCTGGCGCTCGGCGGCGCTCTGGATCACCGTCGCCTCCTCGTCAACCGGCTCGCCGTCCATCCCATCCAGCGTGGTGGCGGCCTCCTCCGGCTCGAGGGTGACCGGCTCCGCCAGCGGGGCTGGTGCCACCGCCGGCAGCGCCACCGCGGCCGGGATTTCGGCCGGAGGCGCGACCGGAGCGGGCGGGACGGCTGGCTGCGGTGGTGCGGCGGGCGACGGCCGCGGCTGCTGTGACGCGGGCGCGATCGGCTGCCGTTGCGGCTCGGGCGCGATCCACTGCTGTTGCGGCGGCGGCTGGGGTTCAGGCGCGACTGGCTGCTGCTGTTGTGGCGGCGGCTGAGGCTCGGGCGCGACTGGCTGCTGCTGTTGCGGCGGCGGCTGTGGCTCGGGTGCGGTCCACTGCTGTTGCGGCGGTTGCGCAGGTGCGACCCACTGCGGCTGCTGCTGCGGTGTCCCCCACTGTTGCGGCTGTCCAGGGGCCACCCATTGCTGGGCGGGCTGCCCGGGGGCGACCCATTGCTGCTGCTGTGCAGGCGGCATGGGCTGCTGCGGAGCCCATGCGTGGCCCTCGGGCGGGAGGCCCGGGGCCTGGCCGTGGTGCTGGGCCAGCCATGCCTCGTGCTCCGCCTCGGCGGCTCGACGCATGGCCTTCGTCTTCGCTCCTCGCCAGAGCGCCACGATGATGACCAATACGAGCACGGCCAGGACGGCACCACCCACCGGCAGGGCGATGTTCCAGTCGATCTGCATCATCTGTAGCAGGAGGAGGTGGGCTTGGAGGATCATTGCCGTTCCCCAGTGATCCTTACCACATGAGACATCGCCCTGTCACGTTCGCTCGGCGGCCAGCAGCCGCTCGAACGACCGACTGAAGTTGAAGTTCGAGGCCAGGATGCGCAGCAGCGCCATCAGCGGCGCGGCGAGAAACATGCCTGGAATGCCCCACAAAAACCCCCAGAAGATCAGCCCGAGCAGGATGGCCACCGGCTTCACTGCCAGCTTGTCCCCCATCAGCTTCGGCTCGAGCACCTGTCCCAGCACCAGCTGGAGCACGACGAAGACCACGGCGAACAGGGCCACGGTGGCCCATGAGTCCAGCTGGATCATCGAGAGCAGGATCGGGGGGATGGATGCGATGATCGATCCCACCGACGGGATGAAGTTGAGCAGGAAGCCGAGGATTGCCCAGAACAGGGCGAAGTCGATGCCGAACGCGCTGCACAGCCCGAAGACCACCAGGCCGGTTAGCACGCTGACCAGCGTCTTGATGCTGATGTAGGCGCTGATCTTCTCGTTCATCTCCTGCAGGATGCCGTGGAAGGATGCGCCGGAGAAGACGAGGAAGCCGGTGAAGATCATCACCAGCACGAAGTTGCCGGCCAGGTTGACCAGGGAGCCGAGGAAGCTCTTCACCGTGCTGCCGATCGGCAGGCGCTTGAGCTGTGTCACCACGCCGCTGGTCCGGATCCAGTCGAACGCTTTCTGCGCGGCGCTCGAGCGCTCGAGCGACTCGGTGAGGCGCTGCTCGTAGTGCGGCACCCGGTTGGCGATCTCCCGGCTCGAGACGGCGGCCGCCATCACCAGGCCAAACAGCACGCCGAGGATCAGCACCATCGCCATGATCTTGTTGAGCCAGCGGAAGCGGCGCAGGGAGATGGCAGCTGCTACCAGGCTCTCGACCTTGTTGATGATCATGGTGATGAACAGGGCGATGACGAGCGGGATGATGACCACCTGCGTGGCGTAGAGGATGACGCCGAGCGCGAGCAGGCCGATAATCGCCATGAAGGTGTCGTTGACACTATAGACCGAGTTGATGATCGCATCGGCCTCGGTGTCCGGCACTCCCAGCTTCTCCCCCAGGTCCAGGATCCGCTCGTACTCCGGGTCGCTGATCGAGCCCTTCGACTTGCACAGCTGGGCCATGTTGTAGATGAAGCGGCGCTTCTCGGCCACCGACAGCTCGCCCTCCGCGCGGGCCAGCAGCTGCGCCAGCTCGGCCTGATCCGGCTGCCCCCGGGCCAGGATCAGGTCCAGTCGCTCCCGAATGCTCTGCTGGCGGTGGCGCGAGAAGTAGCGCTTGATCCAGACCAGCTCACGCCGCTCGATCTGGCGGTCAGAGAGGCTGAGACTGAGAAAGGCCTGTAGCTGAAACAGATCCCGCCACTGTGCATCTTCCCCATCGCGGTTGCCCATCGAGGGGAGCGTACTGCGACTGAGGCGCCCTTGAAAAGAGCGCATGCTACAATGACCGCGCCCGGTGGTACGGAGGCGTTCCCGATGGCCTGGAGCAGACAGTCCCGACGCGGCTCCACCGCTCGCAGGGGGACGTGGATCGCGGTTTCAGTGCTGGCCCTGGTGGCCCTGGTGGTGCTGCTTGCCCTCGTCAGCCGCATGGGCTCCTCGGGCCGGCGCTCGCCGCCGGCCGGCGACCAGGCGGGGCTCAGGCGGGCAGTGGAGCTCGACCGCGTCGCCGTCTGCCTCAGGCAGACCAGCCAGCTCGCCCGGCAGGTCGAGGCGCGCTACCGCGAGGCGGGGTCTGACTGCGCGAAGATCGCGAGAGCGCTGCCGGACATCGCATCGGCGAGGCGAGAGCGCTGCCGGGGGCTTGCCACCGCGAGCGATCGGGGAGGTCTCGGGCTGGAGCCAGTGTACGAGGCGATGGAGGCCTACCTCGCGACGCACGAGGCGCTGTCGACGCTGATCCACGAGGCGCGGCGAGAGGCCGCGGGCAAACCGGCGGGGTGCGCCGTTCAGCCCCGGTTGACCGCGGCGTTCGAGGCGTTGCGGCGCAGCCAGGCCACGGTGCAGCAGCAGCTGGCCAGCGGGCTCGGCCCTGCCCTGACCAAGTGACCAAGAGGGTGGCACCTGTCCAATTCCGCAGCACCTGTCCAATTCCGCACCTGTCCAATTCCGCACCTGTCCAATTCCGGACCAAGTGACCACCCGGACCAAGTGACCACCTGGGGTGGCACCTGTCCAATTCTTGACAGGTCTGACAGGTCTGACAATTCCGCTGCACCGAGATCTCGGCCTGTTGTCGGTGGCACATGCCTTGCTGAACCGGTCCGTCCCGCGACAGGAGCGACAATGCCCAGAGCTGGAGCTGTGATGGCGATCACGGTGGTGATCTTCTGCATCGGTTGTGGAGAGCGGATACTGAAAGGGGCGCCGGAGGTGGCCGACGGCGACGTGGTCGCGCCGCCCGAGGCCCCCCCGCCCTGTCCGCAGCTGCCCTGCGTTGCAGGCGAGCCCTGCGTACGCACCCTGGCCGGCAGCGGGCTGTCCGGTCAGGCTGACGGGCCGGCTGCCCTGGCGCGCTTCGAGTGGCCCGCCGCCATCGCGACCGACGCTCAGGGGGCGGTCTACGTCGGCGACTATGGCGGGCGCGTACGCGTGATCGCGGGCGGCGTGGTCCAGACCTGGGACGTCGACGGCACCGGGGACGGGCCGGGCACGATCGGGGGAATGGCCGCGGGCGCGCCGGGCCAGCTCTACGTCGCCGACGGCAAGCAGGTGTACCTGCTGCAGGGCGAGGTCGCGTCCAGCGTCCCGGGCACCGCGCAGCTGCTCGAGCCGATCGACGTTGCGGTGGCGGGCGACATGCTCTACGTCGTGGACTACGGCAACACCGGATGCCTGTTCTTCTGCGACGACGTTGTGCGACGTGCGCCGCACATCACCCGGCTGTACAACGGCACCCTGCTCGAGCTGCCCGAGAGTTTCGCCAGCAGCGGCACCCTGTTCGCCGAGCCGCAGTCGGTGGCGGTGGGAGCCAGCGGGGCGATCTACATGCCGACCGACACGGGGATCCGGGTGATCAAGCCCTGGTCGGGCGAGGCCGACGACATCGAGCTCGACCCCTACAGCCCGGTGAGCGGCATCGCGGTCGACGGCCAGGGGCGGGTCGTCGGCGCCGTGCCGTTCGGTCACCGCATCGGGCTGCTGAGTCCGGACGGGAAGGTGACCACCATCCCACCGCTGCCCGAGCAGACCGAGGATGCGATCTGGGACTATGGCTGCGTGGACGGACCGGCGAGCCAGGCCAAGTTCACCATGCCCGCTGACGTGGCGCTGTCCCCGGCCGGCGACAGGATCTACGTCGCCGACCAGGGCAACCGACGGATCCGCGTGATCGAGCTGCCGTAGGCCTTCAGTCTGTTCTGGCGCCGTCCACACGCCAGCCCGCCTCGGCCAGCTTCGCGGCGTAGCAGGTGGAGCAGGTGGGCAGGTACTTTTCTTCGGTGCCCAGGTCGATGGTCGGCCCGGCCAGCGTCGGCGCGCCGTCGGCCAGCTTCAGGTTGAAGATCGCCTTGCGGTTGCAGTAGTTGCAGGTGGTCTTGATCTCTTCGATCGAATCGGAGACCTCCATCAGGCGCCGGGCGCCGTCGAACAGCCGCCGCCGGAAGTCGGTGCGGAGCCCATAGCAGATGACCGGGATGCCCTGCTCGGTCGCCACGCTGCGCAGCTGGTCGATCAGGGCCTCCGAGAGGAACTGGGCCTCGTCCACCAGGATGCAGAAGACCCCCTCGAAGGCGGCGGGGTCGAGGCGAGTCTCGGGGGAGACCAGCAGATCGGCTCGCTTCTCCATGCCGGCCCGGGAGTGAACCAGATCCCGGCCGAAGCGGACGTCGAGCTCGGGCTTGATGATGAAGGCCCGCTTGTCCTGCTGCTGGTAGTTGTGCGCCACCGCCAGCAGGTTGAGGGTCTTGGCGCTTCCGACGGTCCCGTAGCGAAAGTAGAGCTTGGCCATGGCGTGCATCCTACGTCACCCGGCGTGGGCCGGTCCACACTCGTTGTTCTGTGCAGTATACTCGCCAACCGATGACGGCCCGTCCCACCATCTTGCTGTTCGACATTGACTGCACCCTGATCGACAACGGCGGGGCCGGGCGCCGCGCGATGCTGCGCGGCCTCGAAGCCTGCCACCCCGGCTCGAGCGGCGAGTGGCTCGACTTCTCGCTCGGCGGCCTCACGGACAAGTTGATCGTGGCCGAGGCTCTGCGGCGGACCGGCCACGAGGGTGCGCCGGTCGAGCCGGTGCTGGCCGCCTATCTGGCGGCCCTGGAGCAGGAGCTCGAGGCAGGCCGCGA
>Ga0180009_10000668_pt1 | contig 45675 bp, 46 predicted proteins | sample OS_PC_MetaG_FD_123537 | JGI IMG/M metagenome (GOLD analysis project Ga0180009, IMG submission 123537) | Groundwater microbial communities from the Aspo Hard Rock Laboratory (HRL) deep subsurface site, Sweden - OS_PC_MetaG | ecosystem: Environmental > Aquatic > Deep subsurface > Groundwater...
AAACTCAACAACAGGCCAAGGAAGTGCCTGGGTTTTAAGACGCCTTACGAGGTGTTCCGGGAACTATCCGGCATGGACGCTGAAATATTGGTGGGTTATGCACTTATTACTTGAATTCACGAAACTTAATCTGATTAGCAAGATGCTTCAGCTAAACCAAAAAGGTTCGTCATGCTCGCAGGGATGCGGGCACCCAGTGCCATGGATGGCAAGCTTCGACCTATCCATGCAGTCTGGTTTTCGGCAATCCCTGCCGAAATGACGACTTACGGAACGCGCCTTAGAATTAGCTGAAACAGCTTACTAATCAGGAAACTTAAAAAACCGCCATGAGGCGGCACGTCCCTTTGAGCGCCATTTTAGAGCGTCCGTAAGCCGCTGTACACAACGTAAGCGAGATTGGCTACTGCCAAACCGATCAGTGTAAAAATGGTAACTTGCATTCCCAGTATGCGATAACGAAGGCTTTCGGTCAGCAAGCCCCTTGCATGCAAGATGCGTCCCAATCGTGCCCTTCATAATAGAACTGCGGTCTGTAACCGCTGAACGCGGGGGACGATCGGCCACCGTGCTCAGGCGGAAGGAAGTAGATTTCTGCTTCTATATCGTGCGGCACCGGCATAGCTTCAGGACGCTCAACGACCAAGCTCAGGCGCGCCCGAAAGGAGGTAGCCTTTTGGGCGTCGACTGGAGCGCCTTGTTCGGTGTGATTGTCTGCCCCAAATAGTTGACGGAATGCAGAAACGTTTTGCCGGCCATTGAGACAAGGTATGCATGGCAGTTGCTGCAATAGTCATCTGAAAACTCTTCCGTAAATTCAAAGGTGAGCTTGGCTTCCTGAATACTTCCAAAATCGAACCCTTCAGATAAAAGCATTTCACCAAATCTTTGGTGCAGCGTCTGCAATGCAGTGCGAAGCGGTTCGATCTCGCGGAACTGATCCGGACTAGGATCATCCTTTATAATATCTATTTCAATTACTTCCAACCCTGCGCCCCTGCAGGCGCGCCGCAGATGCAGGGGGACGTAAGACAGGCCGCTCACGGCATGGTGTGCGATGCTATGGCATACGCTATTCAGGCGCTTCTGGCTCGACATTCCTTACACCGAACGCCCGCCATCATGCGCTTGTCGCACACATGGCCTTGTTATGTTGTGGCTACTCGTCATCTCTCAATCTTTCTTTTGCTGCTGAAATGGCTTCTTTCCAGCTCTCTGAAAATGGCTCAGCCAGCACCTTTTCAAGGACGCAGGTTAAATTCCAGAGAGCCCTTTTCTCAGCCTGATCTTGGATATCAAGCACATCTTTGGATGAGAACCTTGAAAGAAAATCAAAAAGGACTAAAGCTTCATCTTTCGTAAGCTCAACATTAACTACTTCCATGCCCCTCTCAAACAACATAACTATTGATTCCCAGGCAAATCTGCCCATACAAGTCGATATTACCGGTATTTTCAGGCACTTTTGCCTTGATATTTGAAAAACCGCGCATAGTTGCCTCGATAACTTGATATTAGCTGACAATCCAGGCAGGTTTGCCCGCCCATTAAATTGCCGCTGACTTTAGATGGTACTGTTTTCGAAGTCAAGTTCAAGTTCGCAAGCTAGACCGGTCGTGGCGTGCGAAGGATCATGCGTCTCAAGCATTATTCACTGCATACCGAACGTGCTTAACTGCGATTGAATAAAGTAATTCGTCAAGTTACATCGAATAACGGGAAGACAATCTTTATTTGAAAACAACGAAGCCAAAATCGAAGGCTATGTAAGCGGTAATCGTTGTCCCTGCTACCGGATGTACTTAAAAACTCAAAGCGAATTGTAGGGTACGCTGCGCGTACCTAATGTCGGCACAACTGAACACATGAGAGCACGTTAATCTACGGGCGGATCTCCTGCGGTACGCACAGCGTACCCTACAGTCTTTTCGGCATTCGCATACTAATAATTACAACTATTAACGCAAACATAGACAAAATCGAAGCATTTTTGACGCATCCGGCTACGCAACGCAATGTTGCCGGATCGACGCAGAATCAAGCAATGAACACTTTGGTGTTTTTGTACAAACAAGTTCTCGACAAACCGCTGGAAAAGCGTATCGATGCGATTCGTTCCGGTAAAAAACGGCACATTCCGGTCGTGTTGTCGGCGGATGAAGTGAAACAGGTATTGGCGCGCATGGAAGGCGTGCCTCAGTCGCGGCAAAGAACCTTTACGGCAGCGGATTACGGATTGCCGAGGCGGTCAGGCTCAGAGTTCAGTATCTCGATTTCGAATACAAACAGATTACAGGGCGTTCCGGCAAGGGCGACAAAGACCGGGTGAAGACCTTTTCCGAGACGTTGATGCCGCTGCCGCGCCATCGCCTTGATAAGGTCAATCTGATTCCAAGCAGGCAACGTCTCGAATTCCGCGTGTCGGCAATGAGGAAGGGTAATGGTTGACTCAACCATGACGGTCATGGGTTAACACTGCAGTCAACGGATCGAATAGTTCGAACAAACCCGATAAAGCGCGTCGACAGCCTCCCTGTCTCGGCTATAGCTGCAGACGACTTCGCGCTTGTGTTCATAGTAGCGCCCGGAATGTTGCTGGCCGGCCGGGTCGGTCGCGAGCCATACCGGGGTTTCGGCGCCATGATCCGGTGTTTCGTGGCCGCCGAATCCCAAATCGTTGCTCAATTTCGAATTGACGTCGCCCGGATGGCAGGCATTGACCGCAATTCGGTAAGGCAGCAGTCTTTCCGAGAAAGCCGCGCTCAGCATGCGGTCGGCCTGTTTTGACTGCCGGTAGGCGCTGTCGTTGTCGTAGCGCCTGCGGGTAAACTCCAAATCGTTCAAATCCAGGCCGCCGGCCCAGTAGCTCGCGACATTGACGACACGGGCAGGCGCCGACGCTTTCAATGTATCGGCGAACGCGTCGATCAACCGGAAATAACAGAGCACGTTGGTGGCGAACTGCATTTCGATGCCCTCGGATGTTTCCTGCCGGTTGCGCGGCGTGCAGGCGGCATTGTTGATCAAGGCATGCAGCGGACCGGTCCAGCGCTCCGCCAAACCAAGGATTTCGAGATGCTCGCTCAAGTCGGCGAGCTCGAAGCGAACTGCTACGTTCCCGGTGGCAGCGATGATTTCCCGCACCGCTCGTTGTGCTTTATCGCCATCGCGGCAAACCAATACGACTTCGGAATTCGGCTTTGCCGCCAGTTGCCGCGCAATGGCTTTGCCAATCGCCCCGGTGGCGCCGGTGACCAAATAAACCCGTACACCGGAACTTTGAGCGCTTGATGAATAAGAAGATGAAACCATGAAACCGCACTCCATCGAGGGATGTTTAGACCCGTATATTATCGTGTAACTGTCGTTTTCAATGAATCAATCCTCGTAACTATTCAGCGCATTTGGTCGATTTGGCGTCGGGCATTGATTTCTAAGGACGCGTAAATACGTCCCTGTAAGCTCTGACCGCAACGTCCTGTTGCAGGCAGCCTTATAAATCAATGCCCGACACCTTCTTATATATGACTTATGCTGAATAATTACCAATCCTCTTTCGTTGCCGCGACGACAACGAATGCACATTGACCCCGCCCTGCCCTTAGCGATTCGATCTCCCGAGTTTCGGGCAATGGGCGGGCGAGCGTCTGGCCCCAAGCGTCGATCGAGAAACCGGTTTCCAGCAGAAGTTGCTCTACTTCGTCAGCCGAAATGAATGTGGCTTCGCGGTAAAATACGCTCTCGTCCTGATGCGCCAAATAATCTTGACCCAAGGCACTTTCCCTATCGATAAATCCGATCACAAGGCGGCCGCCCGGTTTAAGAACTCGGTGAGCCTCGGCAAGCATTTTCACTGGGGAGTCTACAAAACAGATGGTCGTTACCACCAACGCGTAATCGAAGGTACCGACTTCGAAAGGCAGATTCTCGGCCACGCCTTCCACGACCTTTATGCCTCGCGCCGAAGCATGAAGCAACATCGCCGGGGAAGGATCGACGCCGACCTGTATCCCTAACGGCGCCGCGAAGCGACCACTGCCGACGCCTATCTCGACGCCGCAGCCTTCCCAAGGCACGAATGGCCGCAGCGCCAGCAATTCCGAGATATAAGCAGCCTCATGCTTGTCGAACCACGCCTCGTAACGTTGATGATGATCCTCGAACGGAGCTACTCTAGGCATGGCGCAACACCTGTTGACAACGGTCTTCTGCGATCCTATTCATGGCCGCCCCCGTGTCTGCCGCGATGCCCTTCCCCGCCGCCATGTCCACCGCGTCCGGATGATCCTTGCACACATCGCTGAAACGCCGGCAGGTGGCGCTGCTGCGATGCATCCCGAAGATTGCGGAACACGGTCAGAATATCCGGTCGTTCCGTGGCTTGAACTAACCGTTCGTAGATTTCGGCATTGGCGATTTCGGCGGCGACGCCTGCTTCGCAAGCTTCTTGCAGACTCGCATAACGCTCAACCTTTCCCAACCAGGGATTCTCGGGAATGGTTAACCCATAGCGAGAAAAAAGTGTGCAAATCGCGTCTATGTGTCGGCTTTCCGCATCTCGTATGTTGCCGAACGGCGACACATCGCCAAAGTCGGCAATGACTTGATCGTAGGTTGCCAAGGCCCGGTATTCATCATCCAACGCCTCGTTGAGGGCGGCGATTTCAGTTTCGGTGAGCGGGTTCATGGTTTACCCTCCAAGGTGAAAGAAAGCGACGGTAGCGATGCCCGCGAGCAACAGCAATATTTGGCGTAGCGATGTCAGCAGGCTAACCTGCCGGTGCAAGGCAGGTATTAGATCGGCCGTCGCGATATAGATGAAGCTGGCGGCAGAGATCGCCAAAATATAGGGCGCCGCCTCGCGTGTCTCGACCAGCCAAAAATAGGCGATCAAAGCACCGGGCAATGTGGCGACGGATGATAGCCCATTGAGCACCAAGGCCTTCACACGACTGTAGCCGTTGTCGAGCAGGATGGCGAAGTCGCCGACTTCCTGCGGGATCTCGTGCGCAATCACCGCCAATGCGGTAGTGACGCCCAATGGTATAGACGTAAGGAACGCTGCGGCGATCACCACGCCGTCCACGAAGTTATGGAAGGCATCGCCGATCAGAATCAACGGCGCGGCATGGCTATGTACTTCGCATCCGTTATTGTGGCAGTGACGCCAGATGACGAGTTTTTCCAAAACGAAAAAGCCGACCATGCCGGCCAAGACCGTCGCCATAACGGCGATCGCCGGAGCCTGTTTCAGCCCGGCGGGCAACATGCCGAGAAACGCCGCGCCAAGCAGCGTGCCGGTCGCGTAGCTGATCAAACAAGGAACCAGCACTCTACGAATGCCTTCCGGAAAGAACAAAAACAAGGCCGCGCCGGCAATAGCGCCGATACTGCCCAACAGACTGAACCCGATTATCCATAGCAGCATTCATAGTACCCCTCAACTGATTGAACTCTCGTTCCCATGCTCCTGCGTGGGAATGCATACCAAGGCTTAAGCACAACGTAATACTCTCAGCGCCCGTATCGGTTCCCACGGAGGACCGTGGGAACCAGGGAAAACAAGACCGCACCAGGAATAGCGTCTAAGCTTCCCAACAGACTGAATCTCATTATCCATAGCAGCATTCGTAGGTCCTCGATCGATTTAACGCAACATACCCAACACGATCATATCCGTGGCCTGCTCTGGGGAAAGCCCGTGCGCGATCAAGGTCTCCATTTGTTTCTTGTCGACCGTGCCGATAGCCGCTTCGTGGGTGATCTTCGCAAGCGGATGACTGACTTTGACGACCGGCGTCGATTGTCCGACCGCTTGGTCTTTGATGATTTCCATGCAATCCATGTGACCGCGCGAGCCTTCGGCGCGGCCCTCTGTGATGCCGACGATGTCCGCCCGGGCTTCGCCTTCCAACGCGACGCGGCTTTTGATCATGCTACGCGAGAACCGGCCGTTCAGACTGACTTCTTCGTTGATTTTGATCGAATCGTCGTCATGCCCGTAGACGCGGGAAACAATCTCGACGACCGCGTAATCGTCGGCCTGTATCGATTCATTCAAATCAAGCCACCCGACCCTGCCCGATGTCAACGAGAAATCCGCGCCGTAGCGCGCATGCTTGCCGACTTTGATCTGTGCTGTCGAGTTGACTTCGATGCCACCGGAAAGTCCATGAATATGACTATCGGTGAAATGGGCCTGTGCTCCGTCGCCGATCTCGATGAGCTTATGCATAGTGTGTTTGACGACTTGGGCATTCGCGAACAGGCCGTGCGAGATGAAATCGGCCTTGGCGCCCGGTTCGAGTACGACATGGACGCTAAAGTTTTGACTGCCGATGCCATGCAGCAGCGCGAAGCAAAGATGGACCGGATTCACGATGTGTGTGTCGCGGGCTATCCTGATGTCGACCTTCGTCGATTCACGGTTTTCATCGATCTTTATCGAAAGACCCGGAATCGACCGCCGGCTGAGCAGTGATTGCCCGTCCGCCGCGATATGCGCGGTTTCACGGTCGTCCAGGATACCGCGATCGATGCCGCTCGCGTTCAGTAACGGAATGAATCGATCAGTCAGCGGCATAGTCGCACTCCCGGCCGTTACAGACGACACAATGTCTGGCCTTGTAATTTTGGATGATTTTATCCGGCACGCCGGTCATGACGACTTTACCGCCGCACAACAATGAAGCCTTGTCGGCAATGCCGGCGACTTCTTCGCGATGCGTGATCAGCAGAATCGACGACCCGTTTTGTTGTATTCGTCTGATCACGGCCAGAATACTGCGGACCGAGACCAAATCGATGCCGGACACCGGCTCATCCAGAATGCAAAGCCGGGGCCGCAATGCCAGCATGGACGCCAGCTCGATGCGTTTTCTTTCACCCCCGCTCATCGACTTGTCCAACGGTCTGTCGAGATAGTCGTCGGGGTTCAGTCCGACTTGGGCCAAGCATTGTGATAAGTCCGCATGACCCCGGCCAATGCTCAAATAATCGCGCACCGATATGCCTTCGAACAAGGCCGGCTCTTGCCAGACCATCGAGATGCCTGCCTGGGCGCGTTCGTACATCGTCCAGGTGCCGACGTCCCGGCCGTCAAAGACGATTTGCCCGGAACTCAGCCGAAAACCCTCGCTGCCGATGATCAAGCGCGCCAGGGTGCTCTTGCCGGTGCCGTTCGTGCCGATCAGCGCATGCACATCCCCTTCGTCGATAGCGAAATCCAGACCGTCCAGAATGTTTTTCTGTCCCACCCTATAAACAGCTCGACGCAGCTCCAGCAAAGCCATACGTTTAAGACTCCGCTTCGACAGTCGCTTCGGAGACGGAAGGTAAACTTTCGGGTTCGTAGCGCTGATCGCGGCCGGTCAGCTCATCCATTTTTCTGAACATAGGACCGACCAGCGATTGCTCGATGCCGGTAAAATACAAGCGGCCGGCATTGACGACGACGAACACCGAACTGACATGATGCAGCAGCGCGGCAAAGATCGGATTGAGCAAGCCGAATGTCGCCAGCGCTAGGCCGACGCTGTTGAAAATGACGGCCCACAGATAATTTTGCCGGATGATGCCGCCCATTTTATGACCGAGCCGCAAGATCGTGACCAGATCCTGGGCATCGTGACCGAGAATGACGACATCCGATGAAATGATCGCCAGATTGACGTTCTTGTGCCCGCCGATCGCGATGCCGACATTGGCGGCAGCCAAAGATGGCGCGTCATTGACGCCATCGCCGACCATCGCCACTTTGCCCTGTTCCTGAAATCTTTTGACCAGCGCGGTTTTGTCCTCCGGCTTGCAATTGAAATAGTATTCGTCGGCGTTGATATAGTCGGCCACGCGATTGGCCTCCTGTTCTTCGTTATCGCCGGTCGCGAGCACGACCTTTTCGATGCCGCAGGCGCGGATCGTATCGGCCAAGCCCCGCATTTCCGACAGCATGATATCGCGAATGACGATGACGCCCTGGACTTCGCGGTCGACCGCCAGCCAGACAGCACGGCCGGTATAGTCGATAGCCGGCAATTCGATGTCCTGAAGGCTCAGCGTTTCGGCGCTGCCCATCAGAATTTCCCGGCCTTCGATCCGGGCCTTGATGCCGCGGCCCGGAAGGTCCTCGGCTTTCTCGACCGGCAGGAAGGCATTCAGACCTTGCTTTTTCGCATAATTGACGATCGAATGCGCGATCGGATGATCGAAACGCGATTCGATCGATGCGGCCAGTTCCAATAGACCCTGTGTCGGCAAGCCCATTTCGATGACCTGGCTGACTTCGGGTTCTGCCAACGTGACCGTGCCGGTTTTATCCAGAATCAGCGTTTTGATGTCCTGCATGTTTTCCAGCGGCTCGCCGCCACGGGCTAGAATATTCGAACGAGCCAGACGCCCGATATTGGCGGCGAACGCGGTCGGCGTCGCCAGCGCCCAGGCGCAGGGGCAAACCACCGCCAGTGCTGTCGCCATTAGATGTAGGCTGCCGGTAATGTAAAGCAGCAAAAAGGCATAGGCCGTGACCGACAACAGCAGAATCTGCACCGTGGTATCGGCGCGCCGCTGCAGATCGGATTTGTTCTCCAGACTGTTTTCGATTTCCTGAGTGATCACTGCGAGAAACGAATCGTCCCCGTTTTTATCGGCCTTGACCTGCAGCGGCGCGCTCAAATTCAGCGTACCCGATGTCACGCTGGCGCCAGTCTCCTTATATACCGGAAAAGGTTCGCCGGTAATCGTCGATTCGTCGATCGCCGAGGCGCCTTCGATGATGATTCCGTCGATCGGAACCATTGCGCCTTTCGGAATCAGCACCGTGGCGCCTAGCCGAATTTGGTTGATCGGCACTTCCACGATGTCGCCGTCCTGCAGCATCCGGGCTGTCTTTTTGCCCTCCTGAATCAGGCTTTCGATCTTTTCCCGGTTCTTACGGATGATCGTGAACGAGATATACAAGCCCAGGCCGATGAACCAGGCGACCATCGCCCCGCTCAACGGCGCCCCATCGATCAGCGTCACGGTCATGACCAAAACGATCAGCAGTTCCGCCGAAACCTTGCGCAAGAACAACACGCTTTTCAACAGGCTTTCGAGATAGAGCGCCAAACAGAACAGATAAAACGGAATGCCCAGCCAATACAAGACCGGCAAATCATAAAGTGCATCCAAGCCGAATAAGACCACCGGAATGACCGCCGCGATGACGCGCAGCAGCATAATGTCTTGGCGCGGACTGATCTTCAGCAGTTCCGCATCGATTTTGTCGAAATAAATTTTATCGATCATGTTTGTGCCTTTATCAAATGTAGGTCGGGTTAGCGTCAGCGTAACCCGACATCCTCTCGTTCTCACGCTCCTGTGTGTGGAAACGCATAACGAACTTAAATACAACGTGCCACACTTAAAGCCGGTATCGGTTCCCACGGAGGACCGTGGGAACCAGGAAATCATGTTTATGCCCTTTATCAGATTTAGGATATCCCTCTCGTTCCCACGCTCCCGCGTGGGAATGCATACCTGACTTAAATATGACGCTCTACTTCCAGAGCCCAGCATCGGTTCCCATAGAAGACTGTGGGAACACGGGAAGTCCTAGATCGAAGCTTGCCGGCGTTTCCCCCAATAACGAAACACCAACACAACCGCAACGGCGATCATTGCAATCCCGGCCAGCCAGGCCGCCGAGCTTTCCGGATGCTCGCTAAAAGTCGCCGACTGATAAAACAGCGTCGCGGTCAAATAAGCCAGCCCCGTGGACCAGAGTACCATGAACGACGACCAACCTAGACCGGATTCCCGGTAAGCGGCCGCCGAAGTCGCGATGCAAGGGAAATACAGCAAAATAAATAACAGATAGGCAAAAGCGCCGATCGTCCCGTCGAAATGCCGATGCAAGGCCTCAACAAACGGTTCTTGGCCGGCCGATTGATTGACCGGGTCGGCACCGAACATTTTTTTCAGCCCCATCGGGATGGTCATGAAGGCGCGTTCCACCGCATCGCCCAAGTCTAAGGACTGAACTTGTCGGGCGGAAGCCACTTGTCCGGTTTCTGCATAGATCGTTTTCAGCGTGCTGATGACGACGACTTTATGCAGGATACCGGTAAACAACGCAACCGTCGCCGGCCAATTATCTTCGTCGATACCCATCGACCCCAACGCCGGCGTCACCGAACGACCTGCGGCGCTGAGTACCGAATGTTCGATGTCGTTCGGTTTAAAACCGCCGTCCGTCCCGAGCGAACCGAGTATGTTCAAGAGCACGACCATCGTGATGATGATTTTTCCGACCCGCACGACGAATGTCTTAACCCGGGTCCAACTGTTAATCAATACATTTTTCAGCTTAGGAAAGTGATAATTCGGGATTTCCATCATCACCAGCGAAAATTCCTCTTTCAGAAACGTGTTCTTCAGCAGCAATGCGGTCAGCACGGCAAAGAACACGCCTATCGAATAAAGCACGAATACGATCAAGCCGCCGTGGTCCGGGAAAAAAGCCGCGGCGAACAAGGTAAATACGGCCAGCCGAGCGCCGCAGGTCATGAACGGATTCAATAGGATGCTCAGCAACCGGTCGCGCGGATTCTCCAAGGTCCGGGTCGCCAGCATCGCCGGCACGTTACAGCCGAAACCCAGAATCATCGGTACAAAGGCCTTGCCGGGCAGTCCCAGTACGCGCATCAAGCGGTCCATCGCAAACGTCGCGCGGGCCATGTAACCCGACTCCTCCAATACCGAAATGAACAGATACAGAAAACCGAGAATAGGAACGAACGCGGCCACTTCCCGTATTCCGTTGCCGACACCCTGGGCGATCAGCATGATCAACCATTGCGGACTGTCGAGCAGCATCAGGAAATGCCCCATGCCATCGACAAAAAGCGCCTGAGTCAAGTCATTGAAGAAAGGTTTAAAGGCCCGTCCTAGTTTGATCGTGAACGTGAACATCAAATACATCACGCCGAAGAAGATCGGAATGGCCAAGAAACGGTTCAATATCACATGATCGATCTTATCGGAAAGGTTCCTGCCCAGCTCGGACTGCCGCGTGAGCGTCTCATTGACCAATAGACCGATAAAACCGTAGCGGCTGTCCGCGATCAAAAGATCCGCCTCTTCGGCGGCTTGGTCTTCGATCGCCCGGCGCAGTTGTTTCGCGGTCTCGATCAGTAACGGATCGGCATGACCGAGCGCAAAAGCGTCTTGTTCCAGCAATTTGACGGCGAACCATCGCGCATCGCCGTAACGGTTGTCCAATTGCTGCTCTACCAGCGGCGTGAGTCGATCCAGCGCATCCCGAATCGCAAGCGGATAATCGATCACCGAATGCGACAAAACTCTATGCTCCACCGCTTGGTTGATCGACGCTTTCAAAGCCCTGACATCCTCGACTCGAGTCGCAACCAATGAAACCAACGGACATTCGAGGCGGCGGGCTATTTCGTCGCTATCGATCTTGATGTCGCGGCCGGTCGCGTCGTCCATGTTATTCAGCACCACCAGCAGCGGTAGCCGCATTTCCAGCAGTTGTGTCGTCAGATAGAGGTTATGTTCGAGATGCGATGTATCGACGATATTGATGATCAGGTCCGCCTGCCGCGAAAGAATGTAATCCCTGGCAATTTTTTCATCCAGCGCCGTGGCCGTAGCGCTCACATCCAACGCATAGATGCCGGGCAAATCGACAATTTTGACGGTTTTGTCATCGAAGCGATAAAAGCCGCTTTTGCGCTCGACGGTCACGCCAGCCCAATTGCCGACATGCTGACGGGCACCGGTCAAACCATTGAACAGCGTGGTTTTACCGCAGTTGGGGTTGCCGATGACGGCGACGGTGTATTCTTGTTTCTGCAAGACAGGTTTCGGGGCCGGCGGCACTTTGTCCAGACGCTCGATTCTCAAGCCGGCGACTTCGTCCGGGCGCACGCTGAGATCGGTACCGCGCACTCTGATTTCAATCGGGTCACCTAACGGTGCGATGCGCAAAATTTTGAATTCGGTGCCGGGTGTCAAACCCATCGCCAGCAGTTTCTGCCGGTAAGGCAAGAAGCTTTTGTCGTAACCCACGACGCGTCCGCAATCGCCCGCTTTCATATCCTTCAAATTCATTTGCATCGAAAGCCACCCTTGTTCCTTTTAAAACGCAAAAAACGCCAATGCCGTTGCTGAATCAGCAATCTCATCATAGCCGGTCTGCATTTGTTTTATCTTATATTCTAAAGTCTAGCAACTCGTCTTACTTACGAGAAAACATCAACTCTATCGATGCCGACAGTGAAACCCGAGTATTTTCCAGACCTCACAGCACTTCATACAGTTAATTTAGGCTATGCTCGCGTTAATAGTTGATACCCATTTGAACTCAAAGTCAGCAGAAACCAAAGGATATAGCTCTAAATAACTTGTCTTATTCAATATTGATCGGATTGTTGAAAGGAGGGTACGGTTGCTCAATTGACAGGTATCGGCGGCAGGGCAGATTTTTGCTCCTGCAAAATCTGCATTTACCCAGCATCTAAATTCCATAATCCATTATCTATGGTTAACTATCTTAGATAGTTTAGGTGCTGGGTTCATGCCATCCTTGGCAATCAGTCGTCCCAGTCAAGCCTTGTATGATTAATTTAATGAATTTTAGCCAGGAAATACTTTAAGCTTTAACGAGTTCATTGGGAGGTCGCTCAAGCCCGAGGACTGGATTAAACCAGAGCCTGTCTATAGATTGACCCCCGCCCTATTCACTTACATGGAGGTATTTACCCAGCACCTAAATTATCTATGTAATCAATCATGGCCAATAGGCTATGGAATTTAAGTGCTGGGTTTACGGCGTCCTGTCAGGCGAGTAATCGTACCCTCTTCCATGCTCAATGTATTGGAAAGCAATCATTGACTATTTCCTAATGGTTTATTTAGTAGGAAAGAAAACCGTTTCAACGTAATTATTCACATCCCCCCTATCGTTCCCACGCTCCAGCGTGGGAATGCAGCCCGAGACGCTCTAGCGTCTCGTACCGCTGAAGCGGTACTCAGGCATTCCCACGCAGAGCGTGGGAACGAGAATGGCCGGGGAACTGAATACTCACGTTTCAACTGCTAACATGAACATAGTTTTTTAAAGGGGATGCAAAGTTCCAGCTTATTTTAAATGTAGGGGTCTGAGTAATTGCAATGTATTAGACAGATTTCTTAATCGAACGGCCTTTTTTAAAAACGCCTAAACCCGCTAAAGCCGAACCGAAAAACCAAAAAGCCGCTGGTAATGGTACTGGGGTAGTACTAAATGTAATATTGTTTATTCCTAGATTCCAACTTGTTCCCAATATTATGCCAATCGAACTAGCTGTAATGTTAGGTTCGAAGGTGTAAGCTACGTCACCCGGCACGGTAAAGGGATTACCCAAAGGTGCGTAATCGATCAATATATTAGTTATATCGTTTCCATCAACAATACGTAAATCGCTTGCATTCCTCGATGTTTGAAGGTATCCACCAACTTCAAAGCTGCTAAGCGTAACATAATTGTTAGGATTAACAGCAGTCAATGTTATATTCAGAAGTCTTCCATTAGCATTAGCAAAAGCGGCGGTATTGAGATCTGCATAGCCGGCATTCCAAAGCAGAACATTCGAAGATTCCACGGTACCATCAGAATTTAAAGTTTGATAAAACACAGATACTTCCGGTGTGGAACCGAAACTCTCCGGAACCGCCGAGTAATTTGAAAAGGGTTGAAGTTCGTCGAAATTTATTGTACTTGCCTGACAATCGAAAAATGCGAAACCCAAGATTAACAAATAAATAATTTTATTTAGCATTACACTTACCATTGATGATTAGTGGTTAAAAAAGTCTAGCGCGAAACATAACTCGTAAAAGAATAAATGACTCAGGCTCATTCAACACTTTTATCAAGCTACACATGAATCAAAGCAAAATACATACCATATCTATAGATCGCTGATTTATATTATCTTTTAAGTAACCAACATTTTTCGATGTAAAAAATACTGACAATTGATTTTCGGTACTGGCAGTCATATCAAAAGCAACTCTAACGAGTCGGTCTTTACAGGCTAGCATTGCTGTTATTGCAACGCACATAAATCCCCCCCTTCATCCCTGCGTAATTTCATGGCTGCGGCTGCGACTTGTCCCCGCTTGGATTCTTAGCTTCAACAAACTGAAACATCTTGCTAAGCGCCTCAATACAGCTCTTGCGATAACGCTTAAATAAAGGCTTAAACAGCTCCAATTGAATGTTGAGGAAATGATCGATACGCCGCCAACGCACTTGGATTGCCGGTTACCCGCTTCCCTGCTTTTCATAACTGACCAGTTCATCGGCGGTTTGAAAATCGTAATATCAAAAGCAAGAACTAGCCTCTTATCGTTCGAACAAGGATTATCCCAACGCCTTCCGGTTTGCGTAACTGTATGTACAAGGCCGACTGAAGGATATGCAGTTTTTCATCGGCACTGGTCAGATTGTTTTCGGTAGCAATCATCCAAAAAATAGCTTAGATATTGATAAGTAATTAATCCCCAGACCACACATATAAGAAATAGAACGGATTTTTTAAATTTATATATTAGATAAAACAATTCTGAATTGTTAGTATGCCTGCAACTTCAATCCACGAAGGGCTCGTCAGGAATGATTTCACATTACCAAGCGTTTGCTATCGCTCGTATCGAGTAAAAACTTTGTAATTATTCACATCCCCCTATCGTTCCCATGCTCCAGCGTGGGAATGCAGCCCGAGACGCTCTAGCGTCTCGTACCGCTGGAGCGGTACTCAGGCGTTCCCACGCAGAGCGTGGGAACGAGAATGGCCGGGGAACTGAATACTCACAAAACTTTAGATTGTGCTGCATCTTACTAACACCGAATGAGACTCCATTAGGAACGGATGCAGCGATTCCCAACCACGGAGATTTACTTAAATGACCGCTTTATCGATTATTCTCGTCATCGCAGGCCCGGTTTCGCTGTTATTGTTGGGACTTGCGCCGTCAACGTGGGCCGAGCGTCAACCGTTAAAGATCGCTCGATCGACAGAAATCGCAGCGATTGCCGGTTTGTTTTCGGCAGTACTGGCCACTTGGTTTTACGCTGAACACGGTTTGATCGAACAAGGATTCGCCGGAATCGATGTTTACTTCGATGCACTCTCGGCGACGATGTTGATATTGGTTTCCTTCGTGAGCGTCATCGTCATTCGATATTCGCGTAATTATTTGGCTGGCGATCCCGGACAGGGACGCTTCATGAAGTGGCTGGCGCTGACGATAGGTGCCGTACTGACGCTGATCGTGTCGGGTAACTTGGTGTTGTTCACGCTAGCCTGGATGGCGACCAGCCTCAAACTCCATCAATTGCTCACTTTTTACTCAGACCGTCCGACAGCACTGATCGTCGCGCGCAAGAAATTCGTGATCAGCCGGATCGGCGATCTGTGTCTGATTCTGGCGATGGCGTTAATCTATCAGCGCTTCGGCAGTCTTCGTTTCGGAGAAATTTTCGCGGCGGCGGATCTCGTATCGACGACTTCTCAGTCTGTCGATGCTGGCAGCGAGTTATCGTGGATCGGCATCTTACTCGTGTTGGGGGCCTTGTTGAAATCCGCACAATTCCCATTCCACAGCTGGCTGCCTGAAGTCATGGAGACGCCGACACCGGTATCGGCATTGATGCACGCAGGCATCATCAACGCCGGCGGTTTTCTGATCGTCCGCATGAGCCATGTAATGATACTCGCGCCGTCCGCCTTACATCTACTCGCGGTCCTCGGAGCAATAACAGCCTTGTTCGGCGCTCTGTGCATGCTGACGCAAACCAGTGTCAAAAAGTCGTTGGCCTTCTCGACGGTCGGACAAATGGGCTTCATGATGCTGCAATGCGGTCTGGGAGCCTTCTCTTCGGCGATATTGCATATCGTCGCGCATTCCTTATACAAAGCGCATGCCTTCCTTTCCAGCGGCAGCATCGTCGATATCGCAAAGTCGTCGTGGGTTCCGCTCGTGCGCAAAAAACGCGATTCATGGCACTTGCTTAGCGGTTTCGTACTCGCACTGGTGTTGACATTTTCAGTGTCCACGTTGTTCGGCTTCACTTTTTCGAATCACCCGGGTGTTTTGATTCTGGGCGTCATTCTGCAGATAGCCTTGACTTATCTCCTCTGGAACGCGATCGAAATTCATATCGGCAAGCGCCTGTTCATAAGCGTCAGCATCATTGCCGTAGTCGTATCGCTCGTTTACTTCGCGCTGCAAGCCGCGTTTATCGAGTTGTTGCAAAATGCGCTGCCAACTGCAGAGCTGGCGAGCGGGGCTTTCGACATTGGACTGTTATTGTTCGTGTTGGCGTCGTTCATGTCGGTGTTATGGCTGCAAGTACGCTTCTCCAGCGACGACATTGGTTCAGGTTGGCAATCGGCTTACGTTCATTTTTATAACGGCCTTTATATCAGTAGCTTCGCGAACTTGTTGATTCGCCGCTATTGGCCTGCCAAGTCACCTCGTCATTCTTGATCGGAGCATGCTGCGATGAAAACTTTAAACATATTATCTCAAAAATCCGATATCGGCCTGAACGAATCCTTTAACGGGAAACAAGCGACCGTTCGTCCGCAAATCCTATCGGCGGCGGCAACCGCATGCTCATATGTGCCGCCGCTCTGGCCTTTGAAGCAGTTTGTTGCGGTCAACCCTTTCCTCGGATTGTTGCCGCAACATTTTTCTCAGGCCAATGCCTTCATGCGCCGGGCCGCGCATAAGGATTTACTGATGTCGGCGGATTTTTACTTGAATCAACTCGCCAACGGGCGTATCACCGATGCCGATCTGGCTAAAGCGTTGACCCTATTCGACAAGAACGGTGAATTCGGGTCGGTCGAAGACGTCAAGGCCCGCTTATGTTCGATTCCGAATGAGGCGCACGCCGGCAAGCATGCCATACATACGGTTGCCGATTTGATCGATTCGGAACTGGGGACCGACTGGACTGCATTCGTTATCGATGAAATTTCGAAATGGTGTGCGGCCTATTTCGACGAGGGTCAATCGTCCTGGCGCATGCCGTGGTGTTCGCTGCCGTTATTCGAAGCTTGGAAGCAGGCAGCGAGCATTGATCGCAATGCGGAAATTCACGGTATCAAAGGGTTTCGCGACTTCGTTCGCACGTTGCCGAACGAGCCATTGCAGGCAATCGATTTCGTATTGCGGAGTATTCGCGTTTCCGAAGCTAACCTGACGGATTTCTTTCACCGGCAATTGCTGACGGTTGGCGGGTGGAGCTCCTATATTCAATACCGAGCTCGGGAAGCCGGCATGCAAGGTCATGACGACGATACATTGCTGCATTTGCTTGCGATCAGACTGGTTTGGGACCGGGCTCTCCAAATGACCTACTACGAAAAATTACCGGCCTTGGATAATGTCATCGAGATCGAGCCGACCGAACCGGGCGTTTCGGAAAAATTGAGATTGCTGATGCAACAAGCTTATGAAATCGGTATTCAACAAAAACTTGTCGACAAATTTACGTCGCCCGACCAACTTAAAGCGCAACCTCTCCCTAAAGCCATTAAGAACAAAGCGGTTCAAGCCGTGTTCTGTATCGATGTCCGCTCCGAGGTTTACCGCAGAGCACTGGAGACCGCATCGCCAAGAATCGAGACCTTCGGCTTTGCAGGCTTTTTCGGCTTCCCAATCGAATATATACGCTTAGGTCATCAACACGGTGCCGCGCATTGCCCGGTCTTGTTAACGCCGAAATACCGCATCCGCGAAAGCCTTATCAATGCGACGGCCGAAGAATTAAGCGATGCCCTTAACAAGCGTTGGTCCATTAAACGCTTAAATAAAATATGGAAATCGTTCAAAACATCGGCCGTATCATGCTACTCCTATGTCGAAATCGCAGGATTGGCATTCGGAGTCAAACTGCTGACCGACAGTTTCGGTCTGACCCGAACCGTCACGAAGCCGGGCACCGAAGGCTTAAACGTAACTTCGGTGCTCCGTCTCGGTCCTCAAATCACTCGCCAACGCGGGCGCCTGGTAGCGACCGGCAAAGTCGTCGAAACCGGTCTGCGTTTGACCGATAAAGTCGAATTAGCCAAAAACGCCCTGCGCGGCATGAGTTTGACTTCGGATTTCGCTCGACTGGTTTTGCTGTGCGGACATGGTAGTACGACAGTCAACAATCCCTATGCCGCCGGCCTCGATTGCGGAGCATGCGGCGGCCATAGCGGCGAAGCGAATGCCCGCATTGCCGCGGCGGTGCTCAATGATGTATCGGTCAGAGCGGGCTTGGCAAGCGAAGGCATCGACATTCCGCACGATACTTGGTTTCTGGCTGGGCTTCATGACACGACGACCGACGAGCTGCGACTGTTCGATCTCGATTGTCTGCCTTCCGGATACGAAAAAGACATTGCCTGTCTTCAAGAATGGCTTTACGAGGCATCCGAATTGGCGAGAACCGAACGTTCTGTTCTATTGGGTATTCACGAGAACCATCCCCAAGAGATTAAACAGCATATTGAAGCACGGAGCCGAGATTGGTCGCAGGTACGTCCCGAATGGGGCCTGGCCGGTAATGCGGCCTTCATCGCTGCCCCTAGGGAAAGAACACGTCAGGTAAAGCTTAACGGAAGAGTCTTTTTGCATAATTACGATTTCAAACAAGACTCGGATGGTTCCATTTTAGAATTGATCATGACGGCGCCTTTGGTCGTCGCGAGCTGGATCAACCTGCAGTATTACGCATCGACGGTCGATAACCGTCTGTTCGGCTGCGGCAACAAGGTCCTTCACAACGTGGTCGGCACGATCGGCGTACTCGAAGGTAACGGCGGCGATCTGCGAGCCGGCTTGCCCTGGCAATCGCTGCATGACGGCTGCAAATTCGTGCATGAACCGGTCCGCTTGAGTGTCTTCATCGAGGCACCCAGATCGGCAATCGATGCGGTCATAGTCAAACACGAAACCGTCAGACATTTGACCGATAATCAATGGCTTCATTTGTTTAGTATCGAAAACGACGGCAATTCTTACTTCAGATACCTGGGACATAAAAAATGGCAATTGGAAAGCGACAACAGAAAAGAGGAAAACAATGCTTGATACAACTCAAATCATTATTGAAAATCAAAATCACCTAAATGTGGACGATCAATCAAGGATTTCGCTTTCAAATGCAAACCAGCATTTAGACTGGTTAGAATCAGAAGCGATATTCATTTTGCGGGAAGTTGCAGCCGAATTCAAAAACCCCGTGCTGCTTTTCTCCGGCGGCAAGGATTCGGCGGTATTGTTGCACCTGGCTTACAAAGCTTTTCATCCCGAGAAGATAGGATTCGTATTACTGCACATCGATACCGGCCATAACTACGGCGAAGTCATCGAATACCGCGACCGCATCGCACAATGCTACGACTCTATGTTGCATGTCCGTAGCGTCGAGGATTCGATCCGGCGCGGCACCGTGCGTTTACGTGATCCCCTCGAATCGCGTAACGCCCATCAATCGGTGACGCTGCTCGAAGCGATCGAAGAACTGGCGTTCGACGTCTGTTTGGGCGGAGCAAGACGCGACGAGGAAAAAGCTAGGGCCAAAGAGCGCGTCTTCAGTCTGCGCGACGAATTCGGCCAATGGGACCCGAAAAATCAACGCCCGGAGCTTTGGATGTTATTCAATACGCGGATTCGCCCCGGCGAGCACATGAGAGTCTTTCCTCTTTCGAATTGGACCGAGCTCGATATCTGGCAATATATCGAGCGTGAAGGTATCGAATTGCCGCCACTCTATTTCGCTCATGACCGCACCGTGGTCCGGCGCGGCGAGATCTTGGCGCCGGTGACCGAAATCACGCCACCGAAACCGGGCGAGACAACCGAAACGGTACGCTGCCGTTTCAGAACCGTCGGAGACATTTCATGCACCGCGCCGGTCGAATCGACAGCGGTCACGATAGACGAAATTATCGCCGAAATCCGATCGTGCAAAATCACCGAACGCGGCGCGACACGGCTTGACGATCGAGCCTCGGAGGCTGCGATGGAACAACGTAAAAAAGAAGGGTATTTCTGATGACCGCTCCATTGACTCCAAATCTTACTCCATCGGAAAGCGGCAACTCCGCAAAAAGCTTGCTGCGTTTCATTACCGCTGGCAGTGTCGACGACGGCAAAAGTTCGCTGATCGGACGACTGCTTTACGACACGCAAAGCATTCATAGCGACCAAATAACAGCGATACAACAGACATCCGCTAAACGCGGTTTGAGCGAACTGGATTTATCGTTGCTGACCGACGGCCTGCAAGCCGAACGCGAACAAGGCATCACGATCGATATCGCTTACCGTTATTTCAACACCGAACAGCGTAAATTCATCATCGGCGATGCGCCTGGACACGAGCAATATACGCGGAACATGGTCACGGCAGCATCGACGGCGGACCTAGCTATCTTATTGGTAGACGCGCGTAAGGGTGTCGTGACACAAACGCGTCGTCACACTTATCTGGCTCATTTGTTGGGAGTCAACGCGATCGTGCTGGCCGTCAATAAAATGGATCTGGTCGACTGGCGCCAAGACATCTATCAAACGATTCGGGATGATTATCTGGCATTTGCCGCCTCCCTTGGCATCGAGCAAATTTGTGCACTGCCGATTTGCGCATTGAAAGGCGACAACATCGTGCATGCTAGCCGATCGATGAATTGGTATGATGGCCCGACATTGATAGATCATTTAAATCGTGTTTCGGCACACCGCGATAGGTCAGAAAATCCGTTGCGTTTTCCGGTACAACGGGTCGCACGAGTAAAGCTCGGAAACGGTGCAGCAATAAAAAACAATGACTTAAACAAAGAGTTTCGCGGTTATCAGGGCACATTGGCATCAGGAATGCTGGTAGTTGGCGATGAAGTACTAGCATTGCCGTCCAGACTCGCGGCAAAAATAAAATCGGTTAAGCTTGCCAACCAATCTCTACCGCACGCGACTCCCGATCTCTCTGTCGTCGTTGAATTAGATAGAGAGATCGATATATCGCGAGGAGACATGCTGGTCGCTAAGAACGATCTGCCGGAGACGGTGCGTGAAATTCATGCCGATATTTGCTGGCTTTCCGAAGAGCCCCTGCACACCCGGCGCAAATATCTCATCAAGCATACGACGCGCACGGTCCGCTGCCTGTTTTCAGACTTGCATTATCGAGTGGATGTGAATACGTTGCAAAAACATCTAAAACCGAGCGACATCGTGATGAACGATATCGTCAGAGTCGAACTGAAGCTACAACAACCGCTGTTTGTCGATCATTATGCAGAAAATCGCGTTACCGGCAGTTTCATTATCATCGACGAAGCCACTCATGCCACTATTGCAGCAGGCGTGATCGTGTAATCCTAAATTCGGCAGTTCAACCATGAAGTAGATGAAGTAATAGTTCGTAGATTGAGACTTTTTATCTAATTTTTTGATATACAAATCTCCGTTCTGCCAATGCCGGTTCCGAAGAGGATGCGGTTGCTCGACCGACAGGCGTCGGCGGCAGGGACAGCCGCCGTCCAGCCTACAGGGACGTATTCACGGCGTCCTGTCGGGCGAGTGACCGCACCCTCCAGCACCAGAGAACTTTCATTTGCCGGGGCGATGGCCGGGCCTTTATTAACGTTACTGTGAAAGTTCACAGTTTTGCATTCCTTATCTAATTTTTCGATATGCAAAACGCTGCTGGCTGCGGAGAGAGTGCGGTTGCTTGATTGTCAGGTGTCGGCGGCAGGGCAGATTTTTGCTCCTCGGCAATTGCTCCTGCATTGCCCTAATACACGCCATCCATGGCGTAATGCAAAATCTGCATTCACCCAGCACCTAAATTCCATAATTCATTGTCTATGGTTAACTATCTTAGATTTAGGTGCTGGGTTTACGGCGTCCTTTGACGGATCCCCGGCACCGAATTTTGATCTGCGATGGGTATTTAATCTATTTATCCGAAAACTGAAAATGAACCGCGATGTCTCTACAATCTGACCGTAACAAAATCGTCATCATGGGCGCCGCCGGACGTGACTTTCATAATTTCAATGTCGTCTACCGAAATGATCCCGGCAGTGAAGTTGTTGCATTTACCGCCGCGCAAATCCCGGATATCGCAGGGAAGCGCTACCCACCGGCATTAGCCGGCCCGTTTTATCCCGAAGGCATCCCTATCGTCGATGAAATCGAATTGGCAGACCTATGCCGAGAACAACACATCGAACAAGTGATTTTTGCTTACAGTGACGTCTCACACAGCCAAGTCATGCATCAAGCGTCGATCGCACTGGCCGGCGGAGCCGATTTTACCCTACTCGGCCCCAAGAGCACGCAATTGCAAGCTTCGGTCCCGGTCATCGCTTGCTGCGCGGTGCGCACCGGTTGCGGCAAGTCGCAAGTCACGCAATGGCTTTCGAAACTATTGAAATCCCGCGGTCTCAAAACCGCAGTAATCCGCCATCCTATGCCTTACGGCGACCTCGAAAAACAGGCCGTGCAACGTTTTACTAGTATGGCCGACCTCGCCCTTGCCGATTGCACGATCGAAGAGCGGGAAGAATACGAACCCCATTTGTCTCTCGGCAATACCGTGTTCGCCGGCATCGACTACGCCAAAATCCTCGCCATTGCCGAGCAAGAAGCCGACATCATTTTGTGGGACGGCGGCAATAATGACTTTTCGTTCATCCGTCCCGATTTGCTTATCGTATTGACCGACCCGCTAAGACCGAGCCATGAGACAGGCCATCATCCAGGCGAAGCCGTATTGCGTATGGCCGATATCGTGCTAATAAACAAAGCGAATTCGGCTACCGATGAGGCTATAGAATGCGTCTTTGAAACCGTCAGACAGATTCTTCCATCTGTGCCGGTTATTAAAACCTTTTCGAAAGTCACTCTCGATCAACCTGAACGAGTGAAAGGCAAGCGTGTCATCGTCGTCGAGGACGGTCCGAGCATTACGCACGGCGGCATGGCCTACGGCGCGGGTTTTATTGCTGCGATTCAAGTTCAGGCCGCCGAGATCGTCGATCCGAGAGAATTTGCATCCGAAAGGTTGACCGATATTTACCGTCAATATCCGCATATCGGCAAGGTGCTGCCGGCTGTCGGTTATCATCCTTCGCAATTAAAAGCATTACAACAAATCCTTGATGTCGCCGACATAGACCTCGTCATATCGGCCACGCCATGCGACTTATCGGCCTTGATCGCTATCGATAAACCCATTATACGCGCGCGTTATGAATTTATAGAAGATAACAATTCCGAATTAAGCCGACAAATCGAAACCTTCTTAAAAAACCATTTATAACGCTTGTTACGTTTGCACAATCAATTAACCGGTTCCGTTTTATTTTTTCGCCTTTATAATATCGACTAACTCGACACGTTTTCGACTTTCAAGCGAATTCTAAAAATATGAAAAAACCTAAATCGATACAGTTAAAAATCATCGAAAAGCCGGAAGATCTGATTCACAAAGCAAAACAAGCCGCTGAAAATTACGACTTACAGTTTTTAGGCGATATTGAGCAAGGCATCATAAAAGGCTTCGGCATAGAAGCCGACTATATGCTGCAGGAAGATATTTTGACGATTACGGTTTTTCGCAAGCCGATTTTGATTTCGTGGGCTACGGTTGAACAAAAAGTTCGAATGTTAGTGCAACATGGTTAAACTGAATGATAATTACGCAACTCTTGGATTCAAGCGATCGATTTACAACCCTTTAAGGGTTTATTAAAAAATAACTTCCCGATTATTCATCATTCCTACGCCCTGCGTGCGAATGCATCCCGGAATCGGGACGCATGGGAACAATAAACTTGTGTGGGATGTGCGCAAGGCGTGAGAAACATTTAGTAAAGTTATTTTTTACCGTATCCTAAATAACTTTGGTAGATCTTAAATCCCATGCACTAACCTAATAACTCGACATTCCGGCAAGAGTTCATACTAAGTGTAGGGTGCGCATCGCGCACCCTACACTACTCAATAGACACATCCCATACCTTTTATTCATAGACGGTTTTTCGATCAAAAGGGAGTAGTCAACTGAACCGCTTGCCGTTACGACAGAAATTCATGTCCTTTTTCTTTTGTCCTAAACTCGGCAGTTTAACCATGAAACACATAAAGTTCATAAAGTGCTTAAACGGCTTTTCCTAAAATTTTGAATATCCTTTTGGGGGAGCAAAAAAGAGTTGCATAGAAAAAAATAAGTTATTGAATTAACTTCTTATTCTTCATGATCTTCAATGCTGATGTCTAATATCTTTGCCTTCGACCATGAAAATCATGAATTCGGCAATATTGATACAATGATTACCGCAACGTTCGAGCGCTTTCATGATTTGCAGGATATCCAGGGCTCTGCCGATCAAGCGGGCATCCTGAAGCACGAAGGTCAATTGCCGGCGAATACCGTCTTGAAATTCTTGTCCGCAATCCCAGTCTCCCCTGATAAGCTCGTAAGCATCATCCAGATTACCGGTATCGAAAGCGTCGGTCGCTTTTCTGAGCATGCCGCGCGCCATTGTGCCCATCCTGACGATGTCCCTGAGTAACTGAGGATTCGGATCGCTGGTTTGCGGATCGAACATGTCGATGATCAATTTCGCTATTCTAACCGTCTCGTCGCCGATCCTTTCCAAGTCCACAACGATTTTCGAAATGGAAATCACTTTGCGCAGGTCATTAGCAACCGGACTGCGTTTAGCAAGAATCGACAGAACCTCGGCGTCGATTTTTAGCTCATATTCGTTAACCTCCCGATCCCGAGCCACCACTTTTTCGGCAATAGAGGCCTCGCCTTCATCGAGCGATGTCATGACCGTATCCAATTGATCGATGACCAAGCCGGCCATTTCCAGTACCAGATAATGTAAATGGCTGAGTTCGCCGTCGAACAGATGGAGCGTATGTTCTTTCATAGATTATGATCTTGGTTTAAATAATTAGCCGCTTCGGTTGGCTTATCCGAACCTTCCGGTAATGTAATCCTGTGTCAATTCGTGCAAAGGATTGGTAAATACATCGCTGGTCTTACCGACCTCGATCAATTTACCGAGATGGAAATAAGCCGTTCGCTGCGAGACTCGTGCGGCCTGTTGCATCGAATGGGTCACTATCGCAATCGTATAACGCTGTCTCAGTTCGTCGATCAATTGCTCGATTTTCGCGGTCGCAATCGGGTCCAATGCCGAACAAGGCTCGTCCATCAAAATTACTTCAGGCTCGACCGACAAAGTCCGGGCGATGCACAAGCGCTGTTGTTGTCCTCCTGACAAACCGGTACCTGGCTGGTCTAGCCGGTCTTTGACTTCGTCCCAGAGACCGGCCTTACGCAATGAAGACTCGACGATTTGATCCAATTCGGCTTTCGTCGAAGCCAGGCCATGGATTTTCGGGCCGTAAGCGATATTGTCGTAAATTGACTTCGGAAAGGGATTGGGTTTTTGAAACACCATACCGACTTGTGCGCGAAGCGGCACGACATCTAGATGCTTTGAATAAACATCGACATCATCGATCTTTATTTCGCCGCTCACCCGGCAACCTTCGACTGTATCGTTCATTCGGTTCAAACAACGTAAAAAAGTCGATTTGCCACAACCGGATGGGCCGATTAACGAAATGACTTCATTCGTGCCGATATCCAGGTTGATATCTTGTATCGCATGGTTTTCAGCGTAAAATACATTGACATTACGGCAAGTTATCCTTGGATTATCAGCATGTATCGACCCGACTGTCGCCCCCATCTCGCCTTGAAAATTCACAGGTTTAGCGGACATACTTTTATTTATAAGTGTTTTCATGCGAGAAACCGATTCCGGTTTTGATTGAGTTACAGTATTCATAATATTTAACTTCTATCCGATCGAAAAAGCACCTAACGTTCATGAAGGCCTGGCAATCACCCCGTAACTATTCACATCCCCCGGATGATAAAAGCTCTCGGGAGTTGAGGGTGCGGAGTGGGTTTGCGAAAATATCCGTATTGAAAAATGCTCACCAACGCCGCTCGAATCGCTTGCGTAAAAACACCGCAACTGCATTCATCGAAATCAAAAACGCCAATAAAACCATGATCGCCGCCGAAGTGCGTTCAACGAAAGCCCTTTCGGGACTATCCGCCCAAAGATATATTTGCACCGGCAACACAGTAGCCGAGTCGAAAATGCCTTTTGGTATATCGACTATGAAAGCAACCATGCCGATCATCAATAGCGGTGCGGTTTCGCCGAGTGCCTGGGCCATACCGATAATGGTACCGGTCAACATTCCCGGCAGTGCCAATGGCAAGACATGGTGAAAGACTGTTTGTAATTTTGATGCGCCCATGCCAAGCGCCGCTTCTCTAATCGAAGGAGGCACCGATTTTAGCGCGGCGCGTCCTGCAATGATGATGGTCGGCAAGGTCATCAAAGTCAGCACCAGTCCACCGACCAACGGCGCGCTACGCGGCAAACCGAAAAAATTAATGAACATCGCAAGGCCCAATAATCCGAATACAATCGACGGCACCGCTGCGAGATTATTGATATTGACTTCGATCAAATCAGTCCATTTATTGGTCGGAGCAAATTCTTCCAGATACACTGCGGTCGCGGCGCCGATCGGAAACGACAACACCAGCGTGACGAACAATGTATACATGGAGCCCATCAAGGCTCCGCGAATACCTGCCATCTCGGGAGCCCTAGAGTCTCCTGCAGTGAAAAAGAAAGTATTGAAGCGTTTCTTGATTAGGCCCTGTTCAAGCAATTTGTCGACCCAAGCCACTTGATGATCTTTCAAACGCCGCTCGCTTTCCGGAACACTGCGTTCGATATGGCCTTTCATCAACATATCGTAATCGTCGCTGGCAAGGAGCCACACCCTTTCGCTTCGGCCTATCACACTGGGGTCTTCCAGAACCCGGTCGCGTAATTGAAACATAGCTCCGCTACTAATCATCCGATTTAAATCACGTATTTGGCGGCGACCTTTAACTTCGGGAAAGACCTTAGTCAATGACTTTCTTATCAGGGAATTGTAATCGGCTCTCGATATCACCTTACTATCGCGCGTTTGATTCGGATCGATCACGGATTCTAAAAACTCGATATCCAGCGCGATCTGAGTCTGTTGAAATGCACCATATCCTTTGCCGATGATGCTAATAAATAGGATCAGCACAAAGACTAAACCTAAAACGATGCCGGTCAATCCATAAAAACGGAAACGGCGTTCGGCCGAACGCCTCTTCGCAATGCCTTTGCGAACTTTTTCCATGGTCGATAGAGAGTCCGTCCGATTATTCATATTGCTCCCGGTATTTTCTAACGATATGTAAAGCTATGACATTCAAAGCCAAAGTCACGACAAACAGCATCAGACCCAGCGCGAACGCAGACAGTGTTTTCGGACTGTCGAATTCCTGGTCACCAACCAATAACGTAACGATCTGGACGGTCACCGTCGTGACCGCTTCCAGCGGATTGGCCGTTAAGTTGGCCGCCAATCCCGCCGCCATGACCACAATCATCGTTTCGCCGATAGCCCTTGAAGCGGCTAACAGAATGCTGCCGACAATGCCCGGTAACGCGGCCGGTAAAATAATTTGTTTGATCGTTTCGGCTTGCGTGGCGCCCAGAGCATAAGCCGCATCGCGCAAAGACTGCGGCACAGCATTGATAACATCATCGGATAGCGAAGACACAAATGGAATGATCATGATGCCCATCACCAAGCCTGCAGCCAAGGCACTTTCCGATGACACGACCCAACCCCATAATTCTCCGGTTTCGCGAATAAATGGCGCGACTGTCAATGCGGCAAAAAAGCCGTAAACGACAGTCGGGATGCCCGCGAGAATTTCCAACGTCGGCTTGGCTGTGGACCGAAATTTAGAACCGGCGAATTCCGACAAATATATCGCTGACATCAACCCGATCGGCACCGCAACAATCAATGCGATGGACGAAATCAGCAAAGTGCCCGCGAATAACGGGACTGCGCCGAAGGCGCCGGACGAACCGACTTGGTCTGCGCGCAATGCCGTCTGAGGACTCCATTCCAAACCGAACAAAAAATCGAAAAACGGAACTTGCCTGAAAAATAATAACGATTCGAATACTACCGAAGCGACAATGCCGACGGTCGTGAATATTGCGATCGTCGAAGCTAATATCATGAGCCCGGTCATGATCTTTTCGACAACGTTACGGGCCCGGTAATCCTTGTTGATTTTTTTATGTGCCAACCAAATGCCGGTTAGAGAGCAGGTCAAAACTACGAGGGTCAGCGCGAAATTACTGATTTTGCGTAATCGGTTATAATGTTCGGCGGCTTCCACTATGAGCGGGTCGACTCGTTGACTAACCTGAAGGCCTGCGGCAACGTTCTTAATGTTGTTGAGCTGAAGATTTAGTTTACTGCTGGGCAGGCTTTTGATTTCTTCAGGCAGCGAAGCGACAGTTTGATGAGCCAGCCAAGTTGGTTCGAAAGATAGCCACACTAACATCAGAAACAAAGCAGGTATCAAGCCCCAAAGCGCAGTGTAATATCCGTAATACGCAGGCAAGGAATGCAATTCTCGGAGCGCGCCTTCGACAACGGTCACTGACCGCCTCTTGCCGATAAAATAAGCGAGAACGCTTAAAATCAGCAGCGTAAACAATAAATAAGGGGTTTGCATGTCTTTTGAAAAATCGATTACCGTCGTTAGTTAAATATGCAATCCGGTTTGGCAGTTAGCAGTTAGCAGTTAGCAGTTAGCAGTTAGCAGTTAGCAGTTAGCAGTTAGCAGTTAGCAAAATGATTCGGAATTAAAAGCACTTGTCAAGTTTTAATATCTGCTTTCTGCTAACCACTATCCCTTTACATCTCCAATTCCTTCAAATTCCGGACATCGTCGGCAAAGCGCTTTCGCTCATCCGCAGGCATCGGAATCAAGCCTTTATCCGTGAGATAACCTTCATCTCCCCAGGCTTTATCACTGGTAAACTCTTCAAGAAATTCCTTCAATCCGGGTATCATTTCGACATGCGCCTTTTTGACGTAGATATACATCGCTCTGGAAATTGGATAAGCACCGGAAGCAATTTCATCAAAATCCGGCTCGACTCCGTCGATCTTTAAACCGAATAATTTGTCGGTATTTTGATCTAGGAAACTAAAACCGAATATGCCCAAAGCATTCGGGTTGGTATCTAGTTTTTGCACGATCAAGTTATCGTTTTCGCCGGCTTCAACGTATGCGCCATCCTCTCGTATCGAATGACAGATCGTTTTATATGTGTTTTCATTATTGTCTTTCAGCGCCTTGATGAATGGAAAAGCTTGGCAACCGCCCTCCATCGCTAATTCCACAAACGCATCGCGAGTTCCGGAAGTCGGCGGCGGCCCCATAACTTCGATAGAGGAATCCGGTAATGAAGGATCGATTTGCCGCCAATGAGTATAAGGATTGGGAACGGTTTTTTCGGAACCGGAAGGGTCCGGAATTTCTTTCGCCAATGCCAAAAACAATTGTTTTAAGGTTAGTTCGAACGCTTTACCCTTATTAGAGCGGGCTAACGTAATACCGTCATAGCCGAGCTTTACCTCAACGATGTTTTTCACTCCATTTTTTTGACAGTCCTCAAATTCGGAGGACTTGATTCTGCGCGAAGAATTGGCGATATCGGGATGCCTTACCCCAACCCCTGCACAGAACAGTTTTAAACCGCCCCCGGAGCCAGTCGCTTCGACAATCGGCGCCTTGAATCTAGTCATTCTTCCGAAATTCTCTGCTACTACGGTGGTAAACGGATAAACGGTCGAAGATCCGACAATGACGATATTGTCGCGCACATTCCTAGCTGAAACCGGTAAGTGCATTATCAACAAGGCAAACGCTGTGAATGCTAATAAATTTTTGTTCATAATTTTTTCTAAAAAGATCGATTAGTGAGTATACCGGCAACTTTAATCACTCAATATGACAACAGCATGACAAATAATTGAATACTTGCTCGATTCAACGAGAACCCGATGATTCATCAAGTTGTCAAAAAACAAGGTTAAAGTTGATCGCCGTTTCGCTGTAACATTTTTATCGATGCTCAACCATGATTACGACCTATAAAGACCAGTATTCCCCGCCTGATAACGACTCCTATCGTGAAATTTTGTCTTTATTGCTTAAAGACATAACGGAAATTCGGCATAAAGTCGGCATTAATGCCGAGAAGCGCTTACAAAATTACACACAGTATTACCGGTCCGGCGTATTGACGAAAAGCGCATCGAACTTGTCACACTACCTGGCGCTTCGGCAATTCGATCTGCGCCACTTACAGGAAAGACTCGCCCAAGCGGGACTTTCCTCATTGGGCCGATCCGAATCGTCCGTCATCTCAACACTAGACACGGTAATCGATTTATTGCATAGAGTGCTCGATCCCGGCTATCAAGCAATCGATAAAAACCCCAGCGAACTCGGCTTCAACCGAGGTCAGCAACTGCTTGATCAACACACAATCGAATTGTTCGGTTCGCATTTCGAAAACAGCAAAGCTCATGTCATGGTCACGCTTGCAACGGAAGCGGCATGGGATTACAAGTTAATCAAAGCACTACTTATGAAAGGAATGACTTGCGCACGGATCAATTGCGCTCACGACGACCCCGTCATTTGGCAAGCTATGATCCGAAACATCCGACGCGCCGAGGTCGAAATCGGGAGGGGTTGCCGTATATTGATGGACTTGGCAGGACATAAAATAAGAACCGGACCTATCGAGCTCGGTCCCGCGATCTATCACATCAAGGTTAAGCGAGACGCTTATGGTAACGTCGTCGAACCTGGACGAATCGTATTGTTCGATGCGGCATGCTCGGGACCGTTACTCGAAGGCGAGGACACGCTGTTTCGAGTCGCCATTCCAACGGAATTATTTATGACTTTGGCCGCCGGACACCGCCTCGCTTTCGTCGATGCGCGCGGCAAGCAACGTATACTAACGATTGAAAAACCGCTATCGGAGTCGGCTTGGCTGGCTTGTTGCGGCCAACCGGCTTTTTTGGTCTCAGGATGCGATATCACTTGGATGCCGCCAATTTCCAAAAACGAGAATACCCTAGAGGCTGTTTATCGTTTGGGCGAATTCTTCGGTACTCCGAAAACGATCAAAATAGTCAAGGACGACCATTTATTGCTGACCGACCACGAAATCGACGGTGCACCGGCACAATACGACGAAAGTGGCGTGCCGATAAAACCGGCTCAAATCGGCTGTACACTGTCATCAGCGATTGAGAAATTACAAATTGGCCAAGCGGTTTGGATAGACGACGGCAAAGTAGGCGCGGTAGTTGACCAGTTAACCGAGACAGGCGTTTTACTTAAAATCACGCACGCTCGAAGCAATGGCGTCACGATACGAAGCGATAAAGGCATTAACTTTCCCGAAACCGAACTCGATTTACCGGCCTTGAGCGATAAAGACAGGGAGGACCTTGACTTTGCTTGCACGCATGCCGACATGATCGGCTTTTCGTTTGTCGAATCTCTTGCCGATATGGAATGTTTGATCGAAGAATTGGCGCAACGCGGTGCGACCGATTTACCGATCATCGCCAAGATCGAAACCAACCGAGCCGTTAGAAATCTGCCCGAGATCATCCTCGGCACGATAGGCCGGCACAGTCTCGGTATCATGATCGCTCGGGGCGATTTAGCGGTCGAATTGGGTAGCGCTCGGCTCGCCGAAATTCAAGAAGAATTACTATGGCTTTGCGAGGCCGCTCACGTACCGGTTATTTGGGCGACACAGGTCTTGGAAACCATCGCCAAAAAAGGCGCTAAATCGCGTCCAGAATTTACCGATGCTGCGATGGCGGTTCGTGCCGAATGCGTGATGTTGAATAAAGGCCCCTATATTCTCGATGCGCTGCAGGCTTTGATTAATGTCATGATAAGAATGCAAGAACATCAACGGAAAAAATTCCCCAGACTTAGGGCGTTACATTGGTAATCGGAATTCCGACGGTTTTAAGCCGCCATCGACGGCAGCCCTTGGCGTCGACGCATGTCTATCAGGCAACCGTAAACTCTTCCGGTGCACTTTCATTGTAAACATGGTAACAATGCTTTCGTGGGGAATTGCTGGAATGATAGTCTTGCAAGCAACATGTAAGTTTAATCGTTTATAGTTTGAAATTCTTTAAAGAGAAATTTCACTCCTACTTGTTTTACAGGATTCCGGTTTGGGTTCAGGAGAAACTATGCATTCAACCAACTCATTGGCTTCACCATTCCATATCTTTCTGCTAACCGCTCTCGCCTGCTTACCAACAACCCAAACGGCCAGTGCCGAAACGATGAGAACCGAAGAAGGCGATGCCGCGCTGAGCAGCGACGCTCCCCATATTCCCGAACCGATGGTCTTCGATTTGGTGCGGCCGCTCGGTGTCAGACAAGGCGATGCAGAAGTGAACGTGCTTACCGAACACTCGCTTCGTACCGGCAATACCGAATGGGCGCCGGAATTCGAATTCGGATTATTCGACGACTTTGCAATCGAATTCGAACTGCCTTTCGACAATTTAAGGTTAAGCGAATACAAACTGGGTCTGCAAGGCACTATCGGCACCGGATTTAATAATCATTTCATTCATGGTTGGCAAATGATCGGCTATCACGACCGCGATGCCGAAAAATATTCCGTCGATGCACTCTATTTGGCCGGTTACCGTTTTAATTCCGAGATCAGCAATTTTAATATGATCGGAGTGAGACGTGACGACATAGAACGCGACGGGCATTTCGTGGGATTATTCAATACCGCTTGGTTTTATGATTATTCCCAGGATTTAACTTTTGGCATTGAAATGAATAATGAATTTCGCGAGAAGTCCGACTGGACTTATCTTTTGATGCCGCAAATTCATTGGGATATCACCAATCATGCAACATTACAATTCGGCGTAGGCTTAAGCCAAGCCAACCGCAAAGAAACGAATTGGCTCGGTACTTGGCGAATGATTTATGCGTTCTGATCCCGAATATCGTGAACTTTTTTATACTTAGCGAGGTGTTGCTATCTTCATGGTAGAAGTTATGCATTGCTCGAATAACTTATGTCTAATGCTAGCAATGAGTACATGCCGGCATAACAACGTTTAGATGTAATAGTTTTAACCCGTTTACGTAATTCCTGATAGAGTTTGCCATAACTTTAATTGCAAACGCTCCCGTCAATACACCATGCAATCTACTTTGTTCATCCAATTATTAAGGCTCATCCGCTTAGCCGTATTCGGCATGATCATTCTGTTTGCCGCTGTCTATATATTGCAGCATTATCCGACATTATTCAGCCCGAAAAGCGCTGAACCGCGAGCCGTCACACCGCGCGGTACTCTCACCGAAGCGGAACAAACCACGATAGTAATTTTTGAAAAAGCCAGTCCCTCGGTCGTCAATATCAGCACGGTCGGCAAGCGCATCAACCCCTGGACGAGAGATGTCACACGCGTTCCTAGAGGCAGTGGCAGCGGTTTTTTTTGGGATGAGCGCGGTTTTATCGTGACCAATCATCATGTCTTGGCCGGCGCATCGGAAGCGTGGGTTCGCCTTCAAGACCAAAGCAACCTTCGCGCCTCGTTGGTTGGCACCAGTCCCGAGCATGATCTCGCCGTCCTTCGTATTTTGGTCCCTTTCGACAAAACCACGCCTATTCCTATCGGATCCAGCAAGGAGCTTAAAGTCGGGCAATCTGTCTTTGCAATCGGCAATCCATTCGGTTTGGATCATACGCTGACTACCGGAGTCATCTCGGCTCTCAACCGCTCGATAGCGGCTGCTCCAGGCCAAACCTACGATGACTTGATTCAAACCGACGCCGCCGTCAATCCCGGCAATTCCGGCGGACCCTTACTCGATAGCGCTGGACGATTAATCGGCATCAATACCGCTATTTTTAGTCCGTCCGGTGCCAGTGCCGGCATTGGCTTTGCCGTTCCGGTCGATACGATAAACCGAATCGTGCCGATGCTGATCGACAAGGGGCGCTATATCAGACCGGTCATCGGTATCGGTTCCGACAACCGTGTCAGCGCGATGATCACGCAAAATCTCGGGGTGAAAGGCTTGTTGATTTTGGAGGTCAAGCCGGGTTATCCAGCCGACAAGGCCGGACTGAAAGGCAGTACCATCGATGATGCCGGCAACATCATCCCCGGAGATATTATCCTTTCCGTAGAAAATAAACCGGTTCGAGACATGGAAACCTTATTGGATATATTGGACAAGTATAGCGCCGGCGATACAATTAAAATCGCAGTATGGCGAAACGGGGAAACCTTCGAGACACAGCTAACGTTACAATAAGCGAGACCATGCTCTAGCGCCTACTCCTTTTTGATCCGAAAACCGACTAATTTTCAGGATGTGCGGGGTGTATTTGGCGAGGATGACGGCAGGGACCGCTGTCGTCAAGCCCCCATGGAAGGGTTACCCAGCATCTAAATTCCAAAGCCTATTGGCTATGATTAACTATATGGGATCATTTAGGTGCTGGGTGAACGGCGCTCTTCGACGGACATATCCCGTAACCTGAACACGGCGAAATCTCTCAAACTAGGAATTGCTGGCCCAAGTCAGCATAATCGGGCATTTTGCAATATCGGTGATATGATAAACGCTTATTTCAGGACATCTTTTACCGAACGCAGATGAATTATTTCGCGGCTAATTCGCCTTTACGCTATATGATTCCCGGTCTTTTATTGGCTGGATTATTGCTGTTGGGCTACTGGATATTGAGTGAATTTTTATTATCGCTAACTTGGGCTTTCATCATTGCCTACGCAACTTGGCCGGCTTATCGGCGACTGCGCACTTTATTAAAAGGTAACGGCAATCTCAGTGCTTCGATCATGACCGGCATCATTGCCATGATCATTATCCTAGCAGTATTCGGACTTGCCACACTCCTTCAAGAAGAAATTAAAATCGCCTATCAAGCATTGGCATTTAATTTATTGCAAGGACCTTACGAATTACCTGACCCCATCAAACGCATCCCCTGGCTAGGCAACTATTTGCAAGATTGGCTGGATCGATTAATTAACGACCGGGCCAGCCTTACCGCCCAGATAACCAATTTGGCAACGCAATCGCTAGGCTATCTGGGTAAAATCATGGGGGGACTCGGTTATTACATCATCAAAATCGGGATAGTGGCGGTCACGCTATTTTTTTGCTTTAGAGATGGTGAAGATGTTATGAGGCAAATCAATAAAGGCTTAGTCCAATTTCTTGGCAAACATCAAGATATTTATCTGCACGCTATCGCCAATACCACTAGCGCAGTTGTTTACGGTTTGGTTCTTACCGCATTGGGTCAAGGAATTTTAGCCGGACTGGGTTTTCATATCGCCGATGTTCAAGCCCCTGCTCTATTCGGCGCTATTACTGCATTACTGGCGTTGGTACCGATGGTTGGAGCCGCTTTGGTTTGGATGCCGATCGGCATCACATTAATTTTTATCGACCGGGTCTCGGATGGTATCGGTGTGCTTCTATGGGGATCGTTAGTGGTCAGCACTATCGACAACGTTATCCGTCCGATTATCATCAGCGGTGCGGGTCGCGTTCCTTTTTTAGTCGTTTTTTTCGGAGTTCTCGGCGGCTTGGCTTCTTTCGGAGCGGTCGGGCTGTTTCTGGGCCCTATTATCTTAGCGGTATTATTGGCGGTATGGAGAGCCTGGCTGGAACAACAAAGCGAACAGCCGGATATCAGTAGCTAATCGCTTCTCTATACTTTTTTCAATTTTCATCAGACTGATCAACCTAAAATATCAGTTGAGCATTCTTAATCTCGCTCGCCATGAGCCTAGTCGAAGGCCGGGAGGGATTCAAGATGCTCACCCAATGGGTGGCGCTTGGAATCCGCTCATGCTTCGACAAGGTTATCCTGAGCGCTGCCAAAGAGCTCAGCACGAACGCATTCCAAGCGCTTCAACTGATCTTTTTAGGATCAATTAATATTTTGATGACAACAGCGCCTGCAGCCGCTCAGCACCGACCGGCTCTCGCATTTGCACAGGCACGATGGCCAGTCGCTCGGCATGATTTTGTCGAATCGAAGCCAATTGCCGTAGCTCTTCGTTCGCGAGTTGCCGCAGCAAGGCCGAGGTGGGCCGGGCCGCCGCCAGGCTATTGTTGACGACCCAGGCCCAGGGTTTGATGCCGGCCCTGCGCAGATCCTCCTGCAGGTTCGCCGCCTCGAGCACCGGGGTGGTTTCGGCCAATGTCGCGATCAACACCTTGGTTTGTTCGGGATCTTGAAGACGCATCATCGGCGTCGTGAACTGCAACGACTTACCTTCCATGTGACGGGCGATTTCACGATGATACGATCCGGTCGCATCCAGCAATAGCAGGGTATGCCCGGTCGGCGCGGTATCCATCACGACGAAATGCGTTTGAGCTTCGCGGATGATGCCTGAGAAGGCTTGAAATACCGCGATCTCCTCGGTGCACGGTGAACGCAGATCCTCTTCGAGTAGCGCACGGCCCTGAGCGTCCAGTTTTTTGCCCTTGGTCTCCAGGATATGTTGACGATAGCGTTCCGTTTCCGCTTGCGGATCGATACGGCTGACCGTCAGATTGTCCATCTCGCCGACCAGGGTTTCGGTCAAATGCGCCGCCGGGTCTGTCGTCGTTAGATGCACCCGATAACCGCGTTCGGCCAGCGCGATTGCGATCGCGGCGGACAGCGTGGTTTTGCCGACGCCGCCTTTGCCCATCAACATGATCAAACCGTGACCCGGTTGAGCCATCTCGTCGATCATCGCCTGCAACGAAGGCAGGTCGGGTAACCGATAGTCGCCGACGGACGCCTCGGCGGCCTGCTCGTCCTCATTGTATAACGAACGCAATGCCTTTAGACCAACCAGATTGCAAGGCAGCAAGCGGGTACGATCGAAAGTCAATTCGCGAAGTGGCTCAGGCAAGGACTCAAGCGCTTTCCGTTCGCGCTGAAAGATCGCCGCCGCCAACGGATCGTCGGTTTCAGACTCGGGCATAAGGCCGTTGATCACCAGATATTGATTACTCAGGCCGGTGTCGGCCAACTCGCCGCTGGTTCGCGCAACTTCTTGCAAGGTCGAGGATTGGGCGCGGGCCACCAGCACCAAGCGCGTGCGCGCCGGATCCGAAAGGACTGCGACGGCCTGTTGATAGCGTTGCTGCTGTTTTTCGAGTCCGGCCAATGGCCCCAGGCAGGAAGCGCCTTCTGGATTGCTTTCGATGAAACTGCCCCATGCGCCGGGCAATTGCAGCAGGCGAATCGTGTGTCCGGTCGGCGCGGTATCGAAAACGATATGATCGTAACGGCCGATCAGTTCGGCATCGGTCAGCAAAGCGGTGAATTCGTCGAAGGCGGCAATTTCGGTCGTGCAGGCACCGGACAATTGCTCTTCGATGCTGTTGACCGCCGATTCCGGCAATTTGCCGCGTATCGGGCCGACGATGCGCTCGCGATAGAGCGCGGCCGCCTGCGCCGGATCGATTTCCAATGCAGCGAGGTTGTCGACCTCGGGAATCGGCGTGATGCGATGGCCGATGACGGTATCAAAAACCTGTCCGACGTTGGACGCGGGGTCGGTGCTAACCAATAACACTTTCTTGCCGGCATCGGCCAGGCGCACTGCCGTGGCACATGACAAGGAGGTTTTACCGACGCCGCCTTTGCCGGTGAAGAATAAAAATGTCGGGAGCTGCTGTAAAAAATTCATGACCGGCAATCAACAACAACCCGTTTTACTGCAAGCGGAAGCGTCGGCCTTGCTTTCGGCAGGCGCGGCCTCGATCGCGCACCAGCGCGCCAGTTCTTCCCGGGAAGGATAGCGCCCGGCCAGCGCGATTTCACCGTCAACCAGCACCAGCGGCAGCCCCTGCTCGCCGGAGCGCACCAGAAAACCATTGACGACCTTGTTGTCGACAAACGCCATCGGCTGCTGGGACAGGTTATAGCGGACAATGTTTCCGCCTTGCTGTTTCAGCCAATCCACATCGGCCGAAAATGTCACCAAGGCTTCGTCCACATCGGCGCCGCATACGCCGGAGCTGCAGCACAACGCCGGGTCGAATATTTCGATTTTTTCCATAGTAATTCAGCCTTTTGAAATTGAAAATAAATTAAATTATGTCGGATTTACAGGCGACAAAATAAAATCTGCCTTACCGACTTGATTGCTTGACTGTCTCTTGGGAAAACCAGCCTTTCGTTTTTTTGCAAACACCGACCAAGGCGAGCATCAGCGGCACTTCGATCAAGACGCCGACGACGGTCGCAAGCGCCGCGCCTGACGACAAACCGAACAACATCACGGCGGTTGCGATCGCGACTTCGAAATGATTCGACGCGCCGATCAATGCCGAAGGTGCGGCGTTTTCATAACTGAAACCCCACAATTTCGCGCCCAGATAGGTAATCGCAAAGATCAATAGGGTCTGAATCGTCAACGGTATCGCAATCCATAAAATCGTCAACGGATTCGCGGTAATCACGTCGCCCTTGAACGAGAACAGCAAGACCAGCGTCAACAGCAACGCGATGATCGTGACCGGCGTCAACAGATGCAAGAATTTCTGCTCGAACCAAATCGGCCCTTTGCTGGCGATGATCCATTTGCGCGAATAGTAGCCGGCGAACAGCGGCAGCGCGACATAGATGCCGATCGACAGCAACAGCGCTTCCCAAGGCACAGGCAACTGACCGACACCGAGCAAATAGCCGCCGATCAGGCCATATAACACCAGCATCACCAACGAATTGATCGCGACCATGACCAGCGTGTGACCGGCATTGCCGCGCGCCAGATAGCCCCAGACCAGCACCATCGCGGTACAGGGCGCGACGCCCAACAAGATGCAGCCGGCCAGATAGCTGCGCCAAAGCGGTACTTCGAGCATTTTGATGCCGTCTTGCAAGACGACGATGCCGGAACCGTATTCGCTCCCGACCGGCAAATCCAGACCGAACGGCATCTTGACCAGATCGACCGCATCGGCGCCAATCAACTCGTAAAACAGTCCGCCCAGAAACAACGTAGCAATGCCGTACATCGTGAACGGCTTGATCGCCCAGTTGACGAACAATGTCAACGACACCGGCTTGACGCTCTTGCCGGCCTTGACGACTTCGGCGAAATCGATCTTGACCATGATCGGATACATCATGAAGAACAGACACACCGCGATCGGTACCGATACGACCGGCGCGTCGTTGACATCGATGCTCATGCCGTCGAGCGTCTTCGCGAATTCCGGCGCAAATGTGCCTAGCAGAATTCCGGCGACGATGCACAACGCCACCCACAGTGTCAGATAGCGCTCGAAAAAGCCTATATCGTGTGTTTTTTCGGTCATAACTCCTCCCCGCCGGCTCTCATGCCGACAATTGGCCGATTTCGTTGAGTTTCCGGGTCAATTCGTCGCGCGGAATCGTTTCCAATGGCAGTTCGAGCATGGTCTTGACTCGTAATTTCAGCGTCGCGAAGGTTTGCTCGAACGCGGCGATTTTCTCTTCCTCGCTGCCCTCGACATGGCCCGGATCGTACACGCCCCAATGCGCCCGCACCGCTTTGGTCAGATAGACCGGACAGGTTTCGCCGTGCGCGCTGTCGCAGACCGTGATCACGACATCCATCGGCTGATGCTCGAAATCTTCCCAGGACTGGCTTTGATAGCCCTCGGTCGGCAAGCCATGGCGTTTCAAAGTCGCCAGTGCGCCCTGGTTGATCCGTCCGATCGGGTGACTACCGGCCGAAAAGGGCCGGATGCGGCCCTGGCCGTGATGATTGAACAAGGCTTCGCCCATGACGCTACGGCAGGAGTTGCCGGTACATACAATCAGAATGTTTAGCATGTTGATCCTCAATGGTGGTTATTGAAAAAACTTTGCTCATCCGCAACAAGAAGAAGTACCTGCCTCGACTGGGCTGCACGCGAACGGATTTTCGCCGTCGGAAGCGGCTTTTGCGTCGTTGAAGGTAGGAATCTCGCTCAGCGAATGGAAAGATTCCCAGGCGATGCCTTGCGGGTCGGTGATCCAGTACTTGTCGGAGCGCGCATAACAGCAGGCTGCGCCTTCCTGGGCTTCGATCGGTATTTGGGTCGCGTCGAGATTTTGTTTGATCGCCGCCAGTTCCTGCTCGTTCTCAGCCTGTAAGCCTAGATGATCGAGACCGAGCTGTTGACTACGGTTAGAAATCGCGAAATTGACGCGCGGGTCGTCGAGCAGCCATTTCGCATAATCGTCGTGTTTTACGGTCGGCTCGGAGCCGAACAGCGTGCTGTAAAAGGAAATATTTTTTTCCAGATCATCGACCGACAGATGGACATGTAACCTTTTCATTTCAAGCCTCATATTAATAAGTTGATATACGAATAAGCATATATTTGAGCCAAAATTTTTAGCCGCAAACCGCCATGTCCGGACGGCAATCCATTTGCCGCAGGCGATCCAGATCGGCTCCGAAGGATTCGCTCGCTTGCACCGCCTTCAATACATCATCGAGCAGCGGATAGGCCCAGCTGGGCAAGTCCGGATTGATCCGGTAATAAACCCACTGTCCTTCGCGACTGTCGAGCAACAAACCGGATTGCCGCAACAAGGCCAAATGCCGCGAGATTTTCGGCTGCGACAAAGCCAAAGCCGCTGTCAATTCGCAGACGCAAAGCTTGCCTTCACGGTGCAGCAAGGTCACGCAGCGCAAGCGGGTGTCGTCGGCAAGACATTTGAAAAATTGAACCGGTGTCAGCATAGTGAACCTAGTATATATGAAAAAACATATATTGTATCAATCTAGCTTGTAAATATGTAAATTATCTGTTTTTACACGCATTGCAATCCCATGAGAACCAATATAGTAATCTACGATGAACTCATGACCGAAGCCCTCAAGGCAAGCGGCCTGACAACCAAAAGAGAAGTCGTGGAGCAAGGTCTTAAACTGATCGTTCAGCGCGGCACCCAACAAGCTATTCGCAAATTGAGAGGCCGACTCAAATGGGAGGGGGATCTGGACGAGATGCGAGGCGAAAATGATACCGGTCGATACCAGTGTCTGGATAGATTATTTCAACGGCGACATCAATGCTCAAACCGACGCATTGGATACCGCGCTAATCGAGGGCACAGTCGCGATTGCCGACCTGATCTTTCTGGAAATACTGCAAGGTTTCAAAAGCGATAAGGACTATCAGATAGCCAAAGAAAGATTGGCCTCGCTCGATCAATACTCCATATTCAATAGCGGCATGGTCGAAAAATGCGCGCAAAACTTTCGAACTTTACGCAAAAGAGGAATTACTATCAGAAAAACGAATGATGTCATCATTGCGACTTATTGTATCAAGCACCGACTTCCTCTTCTTTACATCGACCGTGATTTCGAACCTTTTGTGAAATATCTCGGCTTGACTGGTGAAGGTCGAAATTTTCAAGACTCTCATTGAAACAAGCGAACCGAGGTCATCCCTTATTCCAGCCTTGCTTAAAAACAAAAAACATTTTCAAGACAAACCAATCCTGGCGCTTAGTCAGTCAACCCTGGGCTACCCGCCGCAACACGAGCCCTGTTGTTGAATCGGCGGACATTTGACCGAGCCGTAAGAGCAAAACACGCAACAATCGCCTGGCTTCGGTTTGAGCAGCGTTCCGCAGGACTTACATTCGTAGAAGTACCAACAGGCATCGGTCGGCATCGTTTCCGTTTCGGCATGCCCGCAGTTTGGACAGGTGATCGTCGATTCGAGGATGACAGCACTCATTTCGGCTCCTTTTTGATTGAAGAAGGGTATCCGGCGGCTCCGGTCGCTTCGGTCAACTGTTCCGCCGCCGTCACGGTATCGTCGAATCGGACCGTCGCGGTTTTAGCAGCGTAATCGATCGAAACTTCTTGCACGCCGGAAACCTGTTCCAGCGCCTTTTTGACCGTAATCGGACAGACGGCGCAGTTCATGTTTTGTACATCGAGTGTTACGGTGCGCAACTCAGCCAGCGCAGGACCTACGGCAACCCCAAATGCAAAAATAAATAGTAGCATTCTGATCGTCATCGGTTTCTCCTCAATAGAATAGCGGCGCGAACCACGGAAACGCCAACAGTCCCAACATTGGGACGCTCACGATCCAAAAAATGAAACGCTGCTTGCGAACGACCGCCTCGTCGGCGCAGGACTTCTCGGGATCGCAGCCGCGGTCGATCACATAGAGTTTACGAAACGTCAACCCGATAAAAAGCAATGACAGCCCCATGAACAACGGGCGCGCCGGCTCGAAGGCCGTCAACGTTACCATCCAGGTCCCGCCAATGCCAAGGCTCAACAACAGCAAAGGACCGACACAGCACAGACTGGCCCCTAGTCCGGCCAGGACGCTCGCGATCAAAGTAAGTTTTGCGTTCATATTGAATACCTATTTTTCAACGAGGCTTGTATTATAGGCACCGTACCCAGGTACGGAGACAAGCCCATGACGCAAAAAAATTTTACGATCGGCGTGCTGGCGAATAAAGCCGGCGTGACGGTCGAAACGATACGCTTTTATCAACGGCGCGGTTTGCTTGCCGTGCCCGTCAAGCCGCTCAAAGGCGTTCGGCATTACACCAAAGGAGATGCGCAGCGCGTGCGATTTATCAAGGAAGGCCAGAAACTGGGCTTTACGCTCGATGAGATTACGGAATTATTGAGTCTCGAAGAAGACCACCACTGCCGGGAAGTCAAAGTAATCGCGCTTAAAAAGCTGGGTCTGATTCGTGAACGCATCGAAAGCTTGCGCATGATGGAATCGGCCTTGTCGAATTTGGTAGAGCGCTGCGCCGATAATAGAGACTCGGTAACCTGCCCGATAATCCAAAGCTTGTTGACAGGATCAGAGTAAGACAATTTTAGAAAAAATAACGAGAACCCAATGAACCCACTCATCGATCAAGGCCTTGCCACAGGCCTCATCGCGTTTGATACCGAACAAAAAAACATCGTCTATAAAACCCCAAACAAGCGCTTGCGCTACACTAACTGTGTTCTTATCTCAATAAGGTTTTTTATGCGCCGTTCGATGGACTTTATTCAACGGAATTTCATGTGCTTGAGGGCATTACGGTAAGTAGCGAGTTTTTAGCTTTGTTTCTGCGCTTGAACTGGTCGTTAACAAACCAAAGATTTAATGTCAGGCAATACCTTGCCCAGACTACAAACGGAAGATATTGAAGATTTGTTGATTCCGATTGTTGATAAATCAACTCAAAACCAAATTATTGAGGAATCCAATCGCCGAATGATCGAAGCCGAAAGTTTACGTCGTGAGGCTGAAACCGAACTAGAAGCCGCCAAACACCGCATTGAAGCCATGTCATTAGGAGAGGTTACATGACAGAAAAAGCCAATTTCAAAGTCGACCCCCGGTTGGCAAAACTGTTGGGGGAAAGCTACCGCTCTACCGAATATGCCTTAAAAGAACTGGTTGATAATGCTTGGGATGCCGAAGCCACCTTTATTTCTATCACTTTGCCGGAACCTATGACGCTTGACCCCATTGTGATTAAAGACAATGGAAACGGCATGACCGAACAGGAGTTACGCAGAGAATATTTAACCGTTGCCAATGATCGTCGTTCGCGTAAGGGTGATCGTACTCCGCGATTGAAGCGGCTGGTTAAAGGACGCAAAGGTATCGGTAAGTTTGCCGGTTTGATGGTGGCCGGTGTGATGGAGGTTAAAACTACGGCACGGAAAAGGCAGACCCAGGTTGTTATTTCTAAGGACATTTTGCTAAATGAAGAAAAAGATTTGGAGAAGATTAATTTGCCAATTTCGGTTTCCGAAATCGAGGATGGCGTTTCCGGTACAACGGTGATGCTCACAAGCCTGAATCAACGTTACGAATTTCCTCGGGCGGATAAGCTCAAAAGTATCTTGATGCTGGAATATGGCCGCGAGCACGACGTGTCAATTGTCGTCAATGGTGAAAACTTGAGTGTGGAGGATTTACCGGGTGAGCATTTTACCCATGACGAAACATTACCTGACGCAGGAACTATCCGGCTCAATTTTAAGATTTCTAACGGTACCAAACCCTTGAAGCAAGCAGGCATTGCAATCCGAGTCGGCGGCAAAATCGTTGGCAAACCGGGATTCTTTGGTTTGGAGGACGACCCTGAGATTCCACAAAAATTGCTTAAGAAATTGTATGGAGAAGTCGAGGCCGATGGATTGGAGGATAGCGATAGCGTGACAGCGGATTGGGGGCAGTAATAGAAAATAGCATGGCGTTTCAGACCATGAAGCCGGTAATTCAAACACATTTGAAAAATGCCGTTGAAAAAGTTTTCAAACGCGAGGTAACGCTACAGCGGGCAAGGATCCAGCAGCAAATTGATCGGCGCTTGGCGGAAATTCCGGAATATCGCCGTCAATTTGCTCAAAAGGCATTGGATAAAGTAATGAAGCGTTTTTTCGGTGAGCAAGATGAAAAAGTGGAAATTATTGTGTCGGTTGTCTTGGATGCGTTTGAGAAAGACGATTATTGGCAGGTTTTAAAACAAATTGAACAAAGCAGGGACTCCGATATTGAATCATTTGTTTCAGCATTAGCAGACTTTGGTTTACTTGATATGGCTTTGATGGCTAATCAAGCGCAAAGCCGACTGAAATTGCTCGATAGTTTGGAAGATCTGATTCGTAAGCCTAATACCCTTGAGATGGCTATTCATAAAGTCATAGAATCTAACTTATGGATATTGGGTTATGAATATTCGCTTATTGCGTCGAATAAAACTTTGGCCAGAACTATTGAGGAATACACCAATAATAAATTTGGCGGTCAACGAGCTAAAAAGCGCCCAGATTTGTTTCTTGCTCAGAACCTGAGAGGAAATCACCTACTTGTCGAATTTAAGGAACCTTCAAAGCCAATTACCCGAGACGACCAAAACCAAGCGGCTAAATATCGTGACGATTTGGAGCCAAAGTTTGGTGAAATTGAAATTCTGCTTTTGGGAAAATGTCGCAGCTCAACAAATTTAAGCCAAAATGATCCACCACGAATGAAGGTTTTTGGTTATGAACATCTAATAAGCTCCGCACGCACCCAACTGGATTGGTTGCTTAAAGAGTTGGGGGGGTAATTAAAATGACCATCGCCGACATCATCTACCAACACGTCAAAGCCCTGCCGCCCGCCAAGGCATTGGAGGTTTTACATTTCGTCGAGTTTCTGGAATCCCAACCCGACTCAATGCCGGAACCCAGAGCCAATGAGGCGTTGGCAGCTTTTCTTTACAGTCTGCCGGTCGGCCAATGTAGCGACCAAGAAATCAACACCAAATTTCAAGCGTTGCGCGACGAATGGGGTCAACCATGCAGGGTAAACGCATTAAAATAGTTAATATATTAATATGTTATCCAGTTACTTAGAATGCTTAATCAATTTGGTTTAACTTATGGTACCCTCCCTAGGCCCCGTTAGGCCGCGCCGAGCACTGGCGATTTTGCCGAGAATAGCCCGTTAGGGGAGCGGCAGGGATGCCGCTCGTTTTCGGAGGGCTAGGGATAGCCCTTCCGAAA
>Ga0180009_10000669_pt1 | contig 45657 bp, 36 predicted proteins | sample OS_PC_MetaG_FD_123537 | JGI IMG/M metagenome (GOLD analysis project Ga0180009, IMG submission 123537) | Groundwater microbial communities from the Aspo Hard Rock Laboratory (HRL) deep subsurface site, Sweden - OS_PC_MetaG | ecosystem: Environmental > Aquatic > Deep subsurface > Groundwater...
ACCAGATACTCATTGGGGAGAACACCTACCAACTGGTGAAAAGTAAATTCAATATCAGGGAGATTGGTGAAAAGTTAGTAAAGGGTAAAAAGCAGGCGGTCATGGTGTATGAGGTGCTGGATTGAGGGAAGTCCACTGAACGGATATCTTTTATTGAATAATGTTTTCTTTCCAAAATCTTTAATGAGTTCTTGATTAGGCTTGGGAGGAATGGGCTGATAAAAAGAGAAGCAAGAGTCCTTCATTTTAGATAAGATAATAGGATGCCCATAACAGCATTCAGCTAGCTGATATGACTTGTTACACAGAGAAAGAGTCTTCTAAGGACAGGAGTATGGGTGGAAAGCAACTTTCCGATCTTGTAGAGACGAATTCTCCGGATGCCGTGTTGAAGGAAGTGCAGGTCATCCTTGATTCCATCTCTCCAGACTTCAACGATACTCCAATCCACTTTATATTCAGTTTGACGGTCAAACTTTTCAAGGGGAACTATCCAGGATACCGGGCATGCAACACTGAGTATCACGATCTCCACCACACAATCGACACCTTTCTGGCAATGGCAAGACTTATCCACGGAGCCATGATAGAAGGGACAGGTTTCACAGACCGCCAAATCACCCTGGGATTGATCTCAGCGCTACTCCATGATGCTGGATATATCCAGGAAAAGCACGACAGGGGAGGCACTGGCTCCAAATACACCGCCGACCACGTTCGGCGGAGCATGGATTTCGTGTTAAGACATGGTGCAGAATTGGGACTGTCGGATGAGGAGATGATGGCATGCCGAACCATGATACTCTTTACCGATCTCGCTGTTGACATTTCCTCCATCGAGTTCCCTTCAGCCAAGGTTGAGCTTCTTGGTAAGATGCTGGGCACTGCGGATCTCCTGGCCCAGATGGCCGATCGGACATACCTGGAGAAACTCCTGTTTCTCTATCATGAATTCAAGGAAGCCAATGTGGGTGGATACGAAGGCGAAGTGGATCTCCTCAGAAAGACGGTAGGGTTCTACGACTTTATCTCCCAGCGCCTACAGAAGACCCTTGATGCTACAGATCGATTTATGACCTCGCATTTTGCCTCACGATGGGATATTCAAACAAATCTGTACCATGAGGCTATTGAGAAACAGAGAAACTATCTGCGTCAAATCTTGGGAGTCCTTGATGGCGATCCCCGGGATAATCTGAAGCGGGGAGAGATAGTCCACAAAGTCCGCGAGAAGTATGGCGATAATGGCTGAAGGAACTGGGATCAAATTGCATGCTAGTGAATCTGGACTTTTATGGAGGTGATCCCAATGTAGTTTCTAGCGCCTTCACCGGAAGTTTTCTTCTCCTTTCCGTCGTCTAGTACTTTCTGCCGGTCTGGATGTCATTCTAGGGGATCAGGTCTGCTTTACAAGCTTTTGCAGAGGTTTCTAAGTAAACCAATCCTCTCTATCTCTACAACGATCTCATCTCCATCTTTCATATAAACAGAAGGATTTCGGAAAGTTCCAACTCCGTGGGGCGTGCCGGTTAAAATCACATCGCCAGGGTTCAAAGTGAAATTCTTAGAAAGGAAACTAATAAGCTGGGGAAGTTTGAATATCATCAAGCTGGAATTGCTATCTTGCATGATATGACCATTTAACCGGCTCTTTATGTCCAAGGAATGGGGGTCAGCTATTTCATCTGAAGTGACGACCCATGGTCCGAGGGGACAAAAAGTATCTAGAGTCTTTCCCCTTACCCATTGTCCATCACCAAACTGGAGATCCCTTGTGCTCACATCATTGGCACAGGTATATCCAAAAATGCTCTCCATAGCCTTGCTTTCCGGGCATTGATGTATCCTCTTTCCAATGATTACGGCAAGCTCCCCTTCGAAGTCCACTTTATTCGTTAAACGGGTATCCCATGTGATCCGGTCATTATGGCCTATTAAGCTGTTGGAAAACTTGGCAAATACCAATGGGATCTCAGGAACTTTCCCCTTGCTCTCACGAATATGGTCCATATAGTTCAGACCAATCCCGATAATTTTGGAAGGATTGCTCACTACAGGAGCAAATTGAACCCTATCCAAGGGTATAGGCTTGCCAGTAGATTTGTAACGGTGGATACCTTTGATAAAATCAATCATGTCACCTTGGAAATCAATCTGTCTAAGGGAATGGTCCTCTATAACCCCAAGACATAACCGTTTATTATGATAGAATTGGGCAATTTTCATGGGTCCTCAATGTGCTTAAGGAAATTGATGTTTGATTTGAAAAAATATCCTTTGGTACTTGCAAAGTTTATTAAACCATTCCATTCTTTCAGTAACCACCATTCTTTTAATATCTTTGCAGAAAATCATCAATATAAAATTTTTGTAACATTTTAGCTCTTTGAAAGCCATTAAAGCCCGGCCGTGGAGGTCTCTTTCTAAAGACGCCTCATAAAAATACTTCAGATGCTCGTGGAACGCCCCCAGGCATTTAATATGACTATGGAAAAGGCAGAGAGGCTGTGGGGAGCAAAGGAGGACGTCCTCTGGGGCTATCCCGGGAAGAATTTCAACGCTAATCTGACCCTCGGCCTGAGCTCGGGTCGAAGGCCGTCCCATGGAATGAGGGAGGGTTAGGCGGCTTTAGAAAGAGACCTCCACGCCGGATCAAATGAGGATTATTTTCAAACAGTTAAAATGTTACAAATTTTTATGGATAATTATAGATTTCATAATAAGATTAAGAACAAAAATGGAGGGAAAAAATGGCCGATTATGTACCAGGATTGAAAGATCATTCCATAAGGCTGAACAGTCCTGTATCAAAGGAAGATTTCTGTTTTTTCTGTCGCGTCCTTTATGACAGGCACCTGGTTACAGGAGTAGGCGGGAATCTATCGATTCGTGTTGGGGAACAGATCTTCATCACCCCTTCTGGATATTCCCTTCGCGATATGGTGCCAGATGTTGTGATCACCATGGACAAGGAGGGCAGGGTGTTGGAGGGAGGGATCCCAACTAAGGATGTCGAGGTGCACCTGGGAATATTGTCCAAAAGACCCGATGTCAATGTTGTATGCCATGTGCATGGTGCATTCATCATTGCAGCAACTACCCTTCTTGATCCAGGACCTGATTCCCTGCCACCCATAACTCCCGGATTTGTCTATTTTGTATATCCCCTTGCATTGATCCCTTTTATGGTCCCTGGATCAAAAGAGCTTGCAAGGGCCACTACCGAACAGTTCTCTGAATCCGGATGCAGCGCCCTTCTACTTCAGAATCATGGACTAGTGACAGTTGGGGAGAATTTTCAGGAGGCCCTCAATATTGCAGAAGAGATAGATGAGGTGGCTCGGATCTATCTTTTGACAGATGGGAGAGCCAGAATCATTAAGGATAAGAATGTAAGAGATATAAAGGAGTTAAAAGGGTCACCATGAAACAAGACCTCTGTTACGCTTTTATTGCAATGGAAATCAATTTCAAGGGGTGAGTAACCTTAGAGGATGTTTTCACTTTATATAAGAACCGTATTCCTCCATGACATAGCCCGCAGGAATTGCAAACCCCACGCCGGTTACAGGAATCCCCTTACGCATAACGTATTTTCAGCTTACGACTCCAACCACTCTGCCCTTTTCGTCGATTAAAGGTCCTCCGCTGTTACCCTGATTGATGGGAGCAGAAAGCTGAATGACCTTCTCTCCAGTTGAATCTCTTTTTCTTAGAGCTGTAAATATTCCATCAGTTATGGTGGCCTGGAGTCCTGCAGATGCGCCTATGGCGTAAAGGCGCTCGCCAGGAATCAAAGTCTCCTGATGGCGAAAGGATAAATGGGGCGTTTTTTGAGGGGTAATCACCAAGATTAGGGCCAGATCATATCTGTAGCTAGGATAGATAATCTCTACGGGAAATTCGCTCTGATCATTAAGCAGGGCCATATGGTCCAAACTTCCTTCAGGGACATGTTTGCATGTTATTGCATAACCATCTGGAGATATGAAAAAACCGGTCCCCAAGTGCTTAGGGCTCTTAATTGTAAAGGTGCAATTGGTGGTAAATTCAATGGTACTTCTGGTTGTTGGTTTGACTTTAAAATCCTTTCCCGGATTAACGGGTGGACGTTCTTTTACCTCCTTCTCTTCAATGGGACCTTTAATAATCTCTTCTGTTCCCTCTGGTTTCCGGTCAGAGAAATGAACGACTCCTTTCTCATCAACCCATTTATAGATCTTTTTTCCAATGGCATCAGGTTTAAAAAGAAAAGAGACTGAAATAGTCATAAATAGAAAGATTTTTAGATATCTCATAATGGACGCAGTTTTTTGTAATGACCGTTCATTAATCCATGAAGGGCAGATATATCATAACACTTAAAAACCTTCTTTACAAAATGCAAAATATGAATAGAATGTTAGATTATTAATCTTTATTAAAAGAGATTTGGTAACTTTTCTAAAAATCTTATTATGTTATTTATTTTAACAATAATCTTTTGACCTTCATATTAATCCTTGTTATATATACCAATCGCAGGACGACAAAAAAATGTAACCATTTATAAGGAGGGAAAAGAGCTATGAGTAAAGAGAGTCCTTTAAAAGACAAGATCATTCTGGTGGTTGATGATGAACCCGATGTCCTGGAAACCGTGGGAGAGGAGCTGGATATGTGCCTGGTTCATAAGGCTAAGGATTATGATACAGCTCTTCAATATATCTTGAGTTATACCTATGATGTTGTAATCCTGGATATCATGGGAGTTAACGGTTTTGAACTGTTAAAGACCGCCGTATCACGGGAGTTCCCAACGGTTATGCTTACTGCCCATGCCGTGACACCTGAAGCACTGAAGAAATCCATGAAGCTGGGTGCCGTGTCCTTCCTTCCAAAAGAGAAGATGTCTGAACTTAGAGATTTTCTTGAGGATGTGGTTATGGGTGGTGGGAAGTCCATCTGGATAAAATTTTTTGATAGACTTGAAACCTATTTTAACAAACGATTCGGTCCTGATTGGAAAGAGAAGGATAAATTTTTCAAGGAATTTGAAGAGTCCCTTAAAAAGAGTGAGCAGGACTAATCCAGCACCTAATAAAATGATTTTTTATGAATCCTGTTCATGCTTTTTAACGCCAGTTTATTTGTGAGTTTTTTTAAATACTCCAGCTTTCTTTACCATTATATCTGACATTAAAACCCTATCTTTTTTGGGATTGACACTCTCTTCTCTTGAATGCCCCTTAAAGTGCAAGAGAGGCAAGAACAGAGAATAAGGAGTGCATCTATTATGGGGCATCTTCAAGGATTGAAGAGATATCTGGATGAAAGATACCATCATTCAGTTTTTGATCAGGCCCTTGAGTCAAAAGAACCATGGGAACTACATCTCCACAATCACTTGATCATCACCACCAGAATTGTGAAAAATCAAATATATGATCTGGAGATTGAAGATACGGGTGACATTGGTGGAATGCTACCCAAGATCAATATCAAACTCCTTTATCCAGTCTCTTCCAGAGATGTTGTCATGCCTCTGATAAAAAGGGACGACAGGATCAAGGTTCTGAACCTGGAACCCATTCTATCTCCTGGTAAAAGATATCATATCAAGAACAAATCTCTCTTTCCCTTGATGCACGAGAAGAAAGTGCTCTTTTTTACTCTCTTGGAAGGAGAAATTATAAGAGGAATCGTTGCTGACTTTAGCCGCTATGATATTACGGTAAAGCTTAAAGATGGGACCCCCATTACTATTCTTAGACACGCTTTGTATGATCTTCGTGATAAAAGAAAGAGATGTTTTTTAAAAAGTTTTCAAGAGAAACATAGAGACTGGAAGAAAAGCAGTCTCTATGAATCATCACCTTTACATAGCTGATGTCATTCCCTAAGCCCTTCTCAATAGATTGATCAAATAATTGATAATTCACATGGATAAACATCTCCTCTTCAAAAGAATCTGACCGTATCTGGGCCGGCGTTTTAATTTTTAGTTACCCGCAACTTATTAAGTTAGAAGAGAGATGGGTAGAGGGCAAAACAGATTTCCCATATATACCGGGCCTTCTAAGTTTCCGGGAGATACCTCTTCTCCTTGAAGCCTTAAAACAGGTTGATACGGATCCTGATCTAATTTTTTGCGATGGACAGGGCATTGCCCATCCTAGGGGCAGTGGATTGGCTTCTCATTTAGGTCTCTTGCTGAATAAGCCAACCATTGGATGTGCAAAAAACCGACTAGTGGGCGATTTTTCAAGGTAGGGGATAAAAAAGGGGATTTGGTTGGTGCGGTGTTAAGAACAAGGACTGGGGTAAAACCTCTATTTGTTTCGCCAGGAAATAAAATCACTCTTGAGAAATCTCTAAAGATGGTCCTTAGCTGTTGCATAAGATATTAGGATACCCGAGCCCATCAGGCAGGCTCATCTCATGGTAAAAGGTCTTAGTCGTATTAAATGAAGCCTTGTCAATTCAGATATCCCATGGAAAAATGTTCTTATTCTTCACCGGTTTGGTCGTTGTTAAGGTTATGGGCGTGTGGCTTATAATCATCTCCCACAGGACTTCCGTTCAGTTTTCGAATGATCGGCTGGGGATGATCTTTTTCGTGTTCTTGAAGCAATCTTTCCCATTTTGTCTTTTCCTTATCTTCCAGCGAAGACCAACCTAATCTTCCTTTGCATTTAGGATACTTCGAGCAACTCAACCACGGTCCTCGCCCTCCCCGACGAAGATTCAGTGGCGCTTCGCACTTGGGGCACGAAAGGTCTGTAAGCAATGGCGGAACTTTTAAAGGGCTAACAAAGCCTTTCTTGTCGAGATTCACAATTCCGTCGCAGTCAGGGTACCTGGTGCAACTGAGGAACGGTCCGTAACGTCCTTTACGAATCAGCATGGGGGCATCGCAATTGGGGCAGGCCACCTCAGTCTGTTCCGGTGAAACAGGGTTGCCGTCGCTATCCACCGGCGCAGCAAACTTACAATCGGGGTATTTTGAACAACTCAGAAATCTTCCGTTACGACCGAAACGATAAACCGTCTCGCTGTTGCATTGTGGACAGGTATGAGGGGCAGGCTGTATCTCCGCTTTAGCATGCTCCATTCCTACATAAGCCGCATCGAGACTCTGTTTGAAAGGCCCATAGAAGCGTTGGAGCATCTTCACCCAATCGGCCTTCTTCTCTTCAATATCGTCGAGTTGTTGCTCCATATCACGCGTGTATCCCACTTGCATGATCTCGGGGAAAGCTTCCACCAGTTTGTCGGTAACAACTCTGCCCAGATCGGTTGCGTAGAATCGGCCGCGTATTTTTTTAACATATTTGCGATTTTGAATGACTTGAATGATCTGTGCGTAAGTACTGGGTCGGCCTATCCCTTCTGCTTCGAGCTTTTTTACGAGCGATGCTTCGGTATAACGCGGTGGGGGGGACGTAAAGTTTTGCATGGGATCCGTCTGAATGGCTGCCAGTTTTTGTTCTTTGGTGATCTGAGGTAGCAGAGCTTCGTCTGAAGTACTGGGTACGCCCACTAACTTATGGTACCCGTCAAAGACTAATACGCGGCCAGTGGCACGGAAAACAAGTTCACCTTCGTTATCTATACCCGAGATTAAGATGACCGTTGAATCCCATTGGGCATCAATCATCTGACAGGCGACAAATCGCTCCCAGATTATTTTATATAATCTGTAATGTTTATCATCCAAAGATGAGCGAACTCGGTCAGGAGTCAGGTTTACATCAGTGGGACGGATCGCTTCATGGGCCTCCTGTGCCATTTTATCGGACGATACAAAGATGTTTGGCTTTGTTGGCATGTATTGATCTCCGAACTGTGATTCAATGTATTCGCGGGCCATCTTGATGGCCTCACCCGATAGATGCGTTGAGTCGGTCCGCATGTATGTGATCAAACCCACCGAACCCATTCCTTCAATGAGCACGCCTTCATATAGATCCTGGGCAACACGCATTGTGGTCTGGGTAGTAAAATCGAATTGGTTTGCTGCTGCCTGTTGAAGAGTACTGGTGATGAAAGATGGGTGCGGACGGCTTTTCACTCTTTTCGTTTCAATGGATTTTACCCTCCAAGTTGGACCGTCAGCAACATGGCCACTCAAACGGATCGTGCGCCTGGCTGGACCCTTAGCATCGGGATTTTGTGATTCTATCATTTCGTCGAGTTGAAATCCCGCACGTTTTGCAGCCACTAAAGCCGTTTCAAATTCTTTTGACTTAAACTTTTTACCATCGAGTTTCATCAATTCCGCAGCAAGGCTGTTATGCTCGGTGAGCCACCTGTTTTTTTCATAACCCCTTCGACCTTCGGACTTCCTTCCATTTCGTTGTACGGAACCTGCAGCCAGCCACTTCTGCCACTGTTCACCAAGTGTAACGGCATCGTCCAGATCCGTGGTGAAATAGCCTATCAATCTCCAATACTCTTCCGGTATGAATGCCTCGATTTCGCGTTCCCGGTCCACCAACAATCGGACAGCCACCGATTGCACACGACCAGCGCTCAATCCACCGGCAACTTTTTTCCACAATAGAGGTGAAACCTGGTATCCGACGATTCGATCCAGAATACGCCTCGCCTGTTGCGCGTTCACCTTATACATGTTAATCAAACGTGGATTATGGAACGCTTTTTCGATCTCTTTCTTGGTGATTGCATTAAATACCACGCGATTGCTATTTTCCGGTTTGACCTTGAGTGCCTGGGCCAGATGCCAGGCGATGGCCTCCCCCTCGCGGTCAAGATCAGTTGCAAACCAGATACTCGAGGAATTTTTTGCCGCCTGTTTCAGCTCCGCCATGGTTTTTGCCTTACCCTTGATGACTTGATAGGTGGGTTTGAAATCGTTATCGAGATCAACGCCTGGAATCGGATCTTTGACACCCTTTGGGTTTTTATCAGGTAGATCGCGAACGTGGCCTACTGAAGCCATAACGACATAGTCTGAGCCCAGGTATTTATTGATGGTACGCGCCTTTGCCGGTGATTCCACGATCACCAAATGTTTCCCCGTAGCATCAGGTGTGGCGGTAGATCGTCTGCTATTTGAACTTGTTCTTTTTTTTGCCATATTGAAAATTGAACTAGGTTACCGAACAAACATCTTCCCGGGTAACTGTTTGATAATGCCCTTTAGTTCCATTCTCATGAGGATGCTTGATACTTCTCCTGGTTCCATATTGCCCTGTCGAGTAATTTGATCGATATGCATTGGATAATCTCCAATGATATCAAAAAGGGTTCTTTCAGATTCATCCAGCGGAGGTAGTTGTTCTTTGCTAAACGTATCGGTTTTTGGTGCAAATCTGTAATTTAGGCCCAGTTCATCAAGGATATCATCTGAATTTTCTATGAGCCTAGCACCTTGTTTAATCAAAAAATGGCAGCCGGTGCTTTTGAAGGAGTCGATGCTTCCAGGGACAGCAAAAACTTCACGACCCTGATCGAGGGCTTGCGAAGCTGTAATTAAGGATCCGCTATTTTTAGTTGCCTCAACAACAACTATGCCCATACACAGACCGCTTATGATTCGATTTCGTATGGGGAAGTTTTTTGGTTCAGGTGGTGTTCCAAGGGGGAATTCCGAGATTACTGCTCCCTTTTGGATGATCTGTTGCAGCAGTTTTTTATTGGATGCAGGATAGATGGTATCTATGCCAGTCCCAAAGACCGCTATTGTAAATCCGCGACCACCAATGCAACCCCAGTGTGCTGCTGAATCTATTCCTCGGGCCATACCACTTACAACTCCCAATCCTCGTCTTGCCAAGCCTTGTCCGATCTTTTCAGCTGCCTTGAGTCCATAATGAGTTGGATTTCTTGACCCTACCACACCAATAAAGGTTAAATTGTTAGGGATTTCATTTCCTTTGATATACAAGAGCATGGGAGGATCATGGATCTTTTTCAGGGCCATGGGATAGGTCGGATCCAGATATGTGATAATACGTGCCCCACATCTCTCTATCTTTTTCAGTTCCATTACAGGATCTTTTGTGAGTCTTCGATTTACGATACTTTTGGCAACCTCTTTACGGACACCCTCAACTTCCATCAATTGGGAGATACCTGCCTCAAATATCTTTTCCGGGCTCTCGAATCTATCCACAAGGTTTTTAAAGACGATATTGCCCAGACCGGAGATCAAATGTAGGGCAAGCCATCCACATCTGTCATCAGACCAAAGTTGCATGCTATCTCACTCGGTAAAGGACGGAATACGGCGGGAGTATAAAACAGAGAGGATGAGGGTAGTCAAGCTTTTTTTACAAAGTAAATTTTAGAGGCATCTATTCAATGTCACAGGAAGGCAGATGGGATAGAAATTCAGGTTTCTCTTTTTCTTTCCAAGATATCTTTCTGATGGATGCCCCAAGAGGGAGATTTTCCTTTGCTGAAAGTACTAAACCGACGGCTGTATCTGGTCTGGACTCTAGAATCATAATGACACCAATCTTGATGGTTGGAAGCTCCATTTTTCTTACAACCCATGGATTTTTATTCTCTGGGTCAGAGATGATGTTGGTTTTCACCACTTCAAGGAGATTTCCTCTCTCTATACCCTGATTAAAACCTCGATCTATGTAAACGATAGAATTCCGGCCAATGAGTAGTTCCTCATCTTTTGCAGCGACAATATTTCCAAGTACATCCTGGCTCAAGGATACCGGCCGTACACAAGATGATACTGGTTTATAAGGCATGATATAATCATCCACACGAATAGTTCCAAAGACTTGAAAAATTTTTACCTCATAGGTATGTTTCTTTTTTTTGCGGTGACCAAATCTGTCAATTTCGATGCCAGTGATTTTCTGGATAGCCAATCTTCCGTTGATGGTCATTGTATATCCAAGCTCTTTGCCTGTCACAGGATGTCTGAGCAGAGAAGAAGGTTGAAAAATAATAAACTCATCTCCAGGCTGAACATCTCTGGTTTCATTAAAAACCACATATACCGTATCCCCTTCAGAAAGAATTAACCGACCGCTATCAGAGGAGAAGATTTTCCCCCACGGTGCTGTTTTCCCAGGGGATAGATATCCAAGGGTGTTGATATTAGCAAGACCGGAGATATCGACACCCTTGATCTTGGGGATGGGTTCAGCGGTCTCTTTGACAAGGGTTTTTTTCTCCTCTTTTGATGCTATGGTTTTTTTAATTGGCTCTTTTTCGAAAAGGGTGATCACATCACCAGTGGTGAGAAGATGAGGATTGGTGATAAATGGATTCATCTGCCATAATTTCGGCCAAAGGTCAGGATCACCGTAATACTTTTCACAAATGGACCACAGTGTATCCCCTTTATTGACCGTATGTGTGAGCTGCTGTGCCAAAATCATGGGAGTGTGTATGAAGATACATCCTAATATCAGGAGAAGTGAGACCAAAAAGTATCTATTTCTCAATACATTATTCATCATATCGAAGTACCCGTTAAGATATATAGTTTCCGGTAAGTTACAATTTTTAATGATATTTGTCAAGCGTTTTTTATCCTCAGTGATTTTTATCCCGAATTAGCTGAAATTAGCCCGGTGAAGTAAAAAATGCTTTAAAAATAATCTATGTTACTCCATGGGCATTAATTTGTCTGTTTTAATTATTTGACCCGGGATCCTTTTCAATATAATCTTTTGGTATGTGCAATCATAGATGATCTTGAACATAAGGATAGGGACTCGCTAGATGATAGATATTTCCAAGATTGATTATTCCATGTTTGACAGGCCAGAGATACTGATGTTTCTATTTCATCCGCGCCCTGAGTGGAATGTTACCCAATCCATCTCCGGGATTGAGGATTTACTTATACCCGTTGAAAACAAGGTGGTAATAGGTGCTCGTTTTCATTTGGCGGGAAGATCATGTCCCAATATTCTATTTTTTCACGGTAACGGAGAGATAGTTGCCGATTACGATGACATGGGACAGATATACAGACATATGGGCATTAACTTCTTACCAGTTGACTATCGGGGATATGGACGCTCGACGGGTAAACCCACGGTGACGGCCATGATGAGAGATTGTCATATGATCTTTCATCATATACAGAATTGGCTTGAAGAGAAAAAACATGACGGACCCTTCATGGTGATGGGAAGGTCATTGGGTAGCGCATCTGCGTTGGAGCTCATAGCGCATTATGGTAGTCAGGTAGACGGCCTTATTATTGAGAGCGGGTTTTCCCATGTTGGACCTCTACTTGAGCTTCTGGGCATCCAGATGATGGGTTCGAGCGTCAGAGGGGAGGAAGGGCTTGGCAACATTGAAAAGATCAGGTTCTTTGGTAAACCCACACTGATCATCCATGCGGAGAATGACCATATCATTCCCTTTCATGAAGGGCAGGCCCTCTATGATGCCTGTACGGCCCCGGATAAAAGGCTTCTCAAGATTCCTAATGCTGATCACAATAGCATCTTCCTTCACGGCATTCAGGAATATATGGAGGCCATAAAGGATTTGGTAAAGACAATCAGAGATGAGGGTGGGTAAGATCGTTTGACTATAAATGGATGGAATTTGCAATCAAAACAAGAAATACGGTAACTCATGAGATTATATATCTGGAGCCGTTTTAGGGTCGAGTTTAGGGTTCATTCCACCCTGTTAAGGATCCATCCTTGTCAAATGAGACATAACCACAATAGATGTTAGGGTAATACCATAATATTTTAACTCCTCTAATGATCTTGACCGGTTCTCCAAGGATTGTCTTGACTTCTGTTTCTTTCATTCCTACCTTCAGTTTACGCCAATTTTTTTTATTCTGCCAACCGTATCTATCTTTCGTCTGTTTTTTGTGATTCTCATCGCACTGTTTTAATAGGACCTCCAGTTTTTTTATCCTATCTTCAAGTTCAATAATCTTTTGCTGCAGTTGTGAAGCCTCGTTTTCCCTAGCTGGGAGAGGCTGAATGGGAATGGCAAGCATGGTTATAGCAACCATGAGGCCAATGAGAACCAATATAAATCGAGCTCGGTTCATAAAAATTCTCCTTATTGGAATATATAAAAAAGCGTTATTCAATAAAAATCTTTCATGGTATTTTAATGAATATTTTTAGTTTTAACCCCCATCTTTTTAGATACTATTCCGGGAAAGATATGGTTATGATGAGGTTGTATATTGAAACGATTCCAATGGGTTGAATCGTGGTGCGAGAGAGGGGACTCGAACCCCTACGGGAATCCCACTGGATCCTAAGTCCAGCGCGTCTGCCAGTTCCGCCACTCTCGCATTTGGGATCTATTGTCATAATTTTCAGGAATGTGTCAAGGGTTAATGGGAGGATTAAATCTTTGTTCAAATTCCTTTATATAACTCTTGATGATGCCTTCGTCAGCAAAACTATAATAGGTGTTGTTCCCTATGATAATGTGATCAAGGACCTGAATCATCAAAAGATTTGAAGCCCATACAAGATCTCTAGTCAACTTTCGATCTTCACCTGATGGCGTCGGATCGCCCGATGGGTGATTGTGAACAAATACCATGGCCGCAGCTTTATGCTCGAGGGCCGAAGTAATGACCTCCCGTGGATAGATAGCGCTCCCTGTCAAACTGCCCAAGAACAGATCTTGATCTAAGATCAATTCATTTTTACGGTTTAGAAAGAGCACTTTGAAAATCTCTCTTTTTTGGTCGCGCATGGAATGGAACAAGTAGTCAAAAACGGCCTTTGATGAACTGAAGAATATTTTCCCCATTGCCCTGTCCCTGAGATATCTTCCGGCAACCTGATGAACGAAATTTAGATAGAGAGCATTTTTTTTGCCGATTCCTTTTATCTCGGTCAATTTTGCTATGGGAGCTGAGAGTACTCCTGAAAGACTTCCAAACCTTTTCATGGCTTCCCTGGCTTGGATCTTGATATCTCTTCGGGGTGTTCCTAGGGTTAGGAGAAACTCCACCAATTCCTCGTCTGAAAACCTTTCCAGACCACCTTCAATAAATTTTTCCCTCAACCTCTGACGGTGGCCTTCCCCCTTTTTTTGCCATTCTTCTTTTTCCATATTCGTCAAATGTCCTGAATTAACCAAATTATACTATTCCTCTGATTTTCGCTAGTCAATATAAGGATTATAAAAATAGTTCTTGGTTTCAAAATACCTCCTCTGCTATAATGCCTCGTGTACAATGATTTTAGGCTGTTGAGAAAAAGTCTATGATGCAGAATAAGGGCAAAGTACCTCATTTCACTCCAGATTATTACTGTGGGATTAGATTGGTTACAGTAAACACTTAGGCAGGGCTCAGTTTATCATGTTAATATTCAAGGTGGTATTTTCACTCTCCATATGTATCCTATTCCAACTGGTCTTTGCAGGGTCAGTCTTCGCTTGGGGACCGGCAATCCATACGGTTATCGCTTGCCGGATCATTGATGTGGCAAATCATCTATTACCCCCCATTGCCAGTATTATCCAATCATTTTCACTTGAGTATGTATATGGGAGCATGGCAGCTGATTTTTTTGTTGGCAAAGGTCAGAAGAATAGAAAGGGCCATTCCCACAACTGGGAGACCGGTTTTCGACTCTTAAGTGAAGCGGTTGATGAAAGGGAGGCGGCTTATGCCTATGGATTTTTTTCCCATCTTGCAGCAGATGTTGTAGCCCATAACTACTTTGTCCCTGGCCTTATCCATAGAGTCTCCACCTGGAAAAGAATGGGGCATCTATATTCAGAGGCCATTGCCGATTATTTTGTGGGGTCTTTTTACATGAGAATTGCAAGAGATATATTGAGCATGGAGCAATTGGATTGCGATCATCTACTTACATCGGCAGTGGGAAAGAGCAGAAATGGTCTCAGAGCAAGGAGACACATCTTTACCCAGTCCGTGAAGCTGTCAGATTATATATACTGCTCCCCTCCAATGATCTTATTAAATATTGGATTCCGCTATGGGATCTCCAATGAATACCTTGACTCTATGATTAATATATCCTATCGGCTGGTGAAAGATTTTTTGACCAACACTGATTCGTCACTGTGTCTGTCATATGACCCCATTGGTAGCCAAAATCTGCGTCTGGCACGCCGGAAAGGAATCTTCTCAAAACTATTCAAAATACCTCGCCCCGTATGTCGATTCCCCGTGGATCAAGAGCTCCTCGAACTATAAACAGCATGAACCAGATCAGGATACTTCCAGAAAAGGTGGCCTCCCAGATAGCAGCCGGAGAAGTTATTGACAGACCTGCCTCCGTTGTCAGGGAATTGCTTGATAATAGCATTGATGCTGGATCAGATAGGATAGTCATAAAGATAGAAGAGGGGGGCAAGAGACACATCAGAGTCAAAGATAACGGCGTGGGTATGAGTAAGGATGATATCCTTTTATCCATAGAGAGTCATGCAACCAGCAAGATCAATTCGGTATCCGATCTGTTTGCCATAAAAACCCTTGGATTTAGGGGAGAGGCCCTTCCGAGTATCGCTGCTGTGTCCAGGATAGAGATCACATCTCGTCGGGAAGATCAGTTGGCGGGATACAGACTACAGGTTGCCGGGGGTCGATTAAAATCCATTGATGAGATAGGGTCACCGACTGGAACCATGGTGGAGGTCAGAGATCTTTTTTATAATACACCAGCCAGGAGGAAGTTTCTCAGGGGCGTAAAAACGGAGACTGACCATATTGTGGATACTCTCTCAAGAATAGTCCTTCCCTTTACACATATCCAATTGCGCCTTGATGGTTCCGGTAAAACCCTATTAAACCTACCGGCAACAGAAAGTATTTTAAACCGTTTCTCAGACTTGATTGGCCGCAATGTAGCCGTATCCATGATGGATACATTTAAAGAGATGGATGAATTAAAGCTCAGAGCCTATCTTGCCCCTCCAGATTTAAGTAGGACCAAGAGAGATCGGATCTTTATATACGTAAATAAAAGGAGCATCCGAGACAAACTCATTACTCGTGCAGTTATGGAAGGGTATGGACAACGCATGATGAGAGGACGCTACCCCCATGTGATCATTTTCATGGAGATTGACCCCTCCCTGTTGGATGTTAATGTTCACCCAACAAAGCAGGAGATTCGCTTTCACAATAACCGGTTGGTCTATCAGACCCTCGTTTCTACCATAGAGAGCACTTTAAGGAAGCGATTCCATTCCATACTTGATCTTGGACAATTGAAGAGTGGGGATGAAAAAGAGGAACGGGTTCAAGGGATGGTTATTGCAGAACCCGTTAGGGAATATTCAGGCACTGAACAGAGGAAGCCGGTTGATTATAAGATAGAGTTATTAAAGGAGACGCCCCTTGTAAAAGAGGTGCCTCAAATCATAGGTCAGCTTAAGAATACGTACATAATATGCCAGCTCATGGACGGTCTCCTTATGATTGATCAGCATGCGGCGCATGAAAGGATTGTTTATGAAAACTTAAAAAATTCCTACAAATCTTCGAAAATTGAGAGACAGTCGTTTTTGATACCTCATAAAATGGAACTTTCCATGAAAGATGGAAGGATTATACAGAAGAGGCTGGATCAGCTAGCCAGACTAGGATTAGAGATAGATCATTTTGGCGGTAGCACTTTCTTATTGAGATCAGTCCCTCCCATTCTTATTAATATGGAATGGGAAAAATTCTTACTTGACCTCGTCCCAGTACTGGAGAATGAGGGAGATCTTTCTGGTGAGAAGGCCCTGGACAGATTACTGACTATCATGGCATGTCATGGTGCTATCAGGGCTGGTCAACGATTATCCCGGGAAGAGATGATCCAGCTTTTAAACCAACTGGAGGAATTGGATCTGCCCACACACTGCCCCCATGGAAGACCGATTTCCAAAAAGTTCAGTTATTATGAGATAGAGAGGATGTTCAAAAGGGTGATCTGAACTGAGTTCTCATGAGAGGAAAGTATCAAAAACTTTTTGAGTCGTTGTTTGCCATTAACCCATGACAGATAATAGGATGAAACTCGTTGTTATTACGGGTCCCACGGCCTCTGGAAAGAGTTCGTTGGCCATTGAGTTGGCCTTGCATTTTGGAGGAGAGATTATTAATGCCGATTCTATGCAGGTTTATCGCGGCATGGATATAGGCACTGCCAAAACGCCATTCATAGAAAGAAGAGGTATTCCCCATCACCTGATTGATGTGGCAGATCCTGATGAAGAGTTTAACACTGCCCTCTATTGCTCCATGACTGAACCCCTGCTGAGGGAGATTGAAGCAAGGCAAAAAATCTATTTTGTGGTCGGTGGAACAGGTCTATATATTAAAGCTTTACTAGGGGGTCTCCTTGAATGCCCATCCATTGATCAAAAGCTAAGACAAGAACTGCGAGATGAATGTGAACAACGGGGGTCGATTTTTCTCCATGAAAAGCTGAAAATCCTTGATCCTGAATCGGCCCATAGAATTCACCCTCACGATAAGATAAGGATAACCCGTGCACTTGAGATAATCCATCTCACTCATGAGCCTCTTTCATCCTTAATTCGAAAACATGGCTTTAAGGATGGACTTTTTAAGTCACTAAAGATCTGTTTGCAAATGGATCGGGAACAATTATACCATCGTATTAACCAACGATGTATCGATATGATGGAAGCTGGACTGGTGGCTGAGACACGAGGTCTTTTAGGAAAAGGGTATTCTCCTGAACTAAAGTCTATGAAGTCCATCGGCTATAGTCATATGGTGAAACTCTTAGAAGGAGTATGGGATCAGGATGAAGCGATACGTCATCTTCAAAAAGATACCCGAAGATATGCCAAGCGGCAGATAACCTGGTTCAGAGCGGACCCTGAAATGGTTTGGTTCAGACCTGAGAATGGGAGCCTTATTACAAAAAAGATAAAAGAATTCATTTGATCAATCTCAAAACAGGGAGGAATTATTATGAAAAAACTGATTTTTAGCTTTTCCCCTGTTTTCATTATAACTCTTTTGGTCTTCCCAATATTCGTTTTTGCACAGAACTATATTCAATCTTTTGATAATGGAAAGATTGACTGGACAAATGGGATCGCTGAAGCAGTGGGTCTCGGTATCCCTCAGGAAAAATATAATAATCAGGCTCAGGCAAGGGCCTTGGCCAAAAGGGAAGCTATTCGTGTGGCACGCAAAAATCTATTGGCGATCATTAAAAGGATTCAAATTAATTCAGAGAGTGTAATCGAGGATTTTATCGTTAAAAGAGATATGATAATCAAAAAGGTACAGAATCTATTAGTCGATGCACAGGTGGTGGACATAAAATACATGTCTGACGGCTCAGTGGAGGCTACGGTTGACATAAAGTTGGTGGGACCTTTTGCTGATATCATACTCCCGAGAAACATTCGCATCATCGAACAGATGCAATATATAAGGTCTGCTCATAACGAAGGGAAAGTGTCTTTTACAGGATTGGTGGTTGATTGTCGGGGATTCAGTGTAAAACCTGCCCTGGTTCCCCGTATCATTGATGAAGATGGTGGTGAAGTCTATAGCCCAGTCTATATAAGCCGGGAATATGCCATAAAGAAGGGCATAGCCGGATATGCTAGAGATCTTACTACCGCCCAGAACAATCCCCGAGTTGCTGGCAGACCGCTTATTATGAAGGGGATCAAAACGGCTAAGACGGGGAAATCGGATATTGTGATAAGCAACGCCGACGCTGCCAAGATAAAAGGGAATGCCTGCCATCTAAATTTTTTACAGAAGTGCCGGGTCATGATAGTGCTTGATTAATTCGGCTTTTCATCATGGAAAAGATAGATATAAATGGATCATTGAATCAAATCCTTTTAACTGGAGATAAAACCATGAAGAGATATGAACCTATAGCCATTTTGGGATCCTTCATAACTATCGTCTCATTTTTGTTACTTTTAGGAGGCTGCTCCCTGGAGCCTCGACCACCTGAAAGCTTTCTTGATACCCCAGAACATCACGTTTTCAATGGATTCAAGCTGATCAAGAGGGGGTGGTTGGATGATGCCCAAAGAGAGTTTGAGATTGCCTTACAATTTTCTCCTAAATATTCTCCCGCCCATAGAGGAATGGGTTTGGTATACGGCATGAAAAAACAGTTTCACCCCGCCTTCAAATTCATGCAACATGCTAAAGATTATGCAGAGAAAAAAGAGGATAAAGCCCTTGCCTTTACAGGATTCATGCGATTATACACTATGGAAAAGGAGAAAGGATGGTTAGAAAAGGTAGAAGAGAACTTTGATGGGGCCAAAACCATCAAAGATGATCTTCCCGATGCGTACTACTATATGGGGATTGCTTATAAGTATGGATATCGATTTAACGAGTCTGATAATGCCTTCAAAAAGGTATTGGAGATTAACAGTGAATATAGTGAAGAAGCAGAACAGCAACTCAGAATCATCCAAAAAATTAAGAAGGCCATGCCGGAATCACCTTTCGCTAGAAGACTAGCTGTAGTGGATCATATCACCAGGGCGGATGTGGCAGCACTTTTTATACATGAATTGAAGCTTGATCAAATTTATAAAAAGAAGAGAGATTCAAAAAAGGGGTATGGATCTCTGCCACCCGACGTGCGAAATCATCCTTTGAGGAATGATGTGGCTAGGATTCTCAAAATGGATATCCAGGGACTGAGACCTTTTCCCGATGGAAATTTTGGCCCGGATGATTATATAACCAGGGCTGGCTATGCTATTATGATTTCAGACATTATAGCCATAATTAAAGACGATCCTTCCCTGACCACCCGATATTTAGGATGGAAATCACCATTTAAGGATGTTCGAAACGATGCCCCATATTTTAATGCCATCATAGTCTGTGCAACCATGGGTGAAATTATGGAGGCAAGGCATGGGATCTTTAATCCCATGGGCAAGGTGTCGGGGGCCGATGCCCTTTTGATCATTAGGAAATTAAAGGAGAAGTTTAAAATTTTCGTAACTACTCGGGAGCCAGGAGTCAGAATTCAGAAGCCAGAATGAAAAGGGAACCCGCTAGGGGGGGTGGCTCATGACTTCTGACTCCTGAAGCGTTACAAATTTTTCATGCATGGATGTGTGTAAAGATAGTAACCGGTCATAAGATGAGAGGGTTAAGTTCTATGGTCCAAAAGATTTTTAGTTCTTCATTAGGAAAGGTTCTTTTGGCATTCTGTTTTGTCTTTTTTTTCAACTTTTCATTTCTTAAAGCCGAGATACCCGGAAAAGTTGATCAGGAAGAGATTTTGGTAATTGGTACGGGCACCATAGTGGATGGCAACGTGGCTAATGCAAGAAAGGCTGCCATCTCTCAGGCCTTGGTAAGGGGAGTGGAAGAATATCTGGCAAGAAGACTGGGACATCAAGGCATGATGAATAACTTTAGGAAGGTTATCCAACAGATCATACCTAGAGCAAGAGAAGAGATTGAAAATTTCCATATCCTGGCTGAAGAGCAGATCGATAAAGATTACAAGATTCTTGTTCGTCTTAAAGTAAATGAGAAAATGATGGATGAAGAATTAAGGTCCCTAGGACTTATCCTAAGGAAAGGACCTCCCATCAAGATTCTTTTTTTGGTCTCCCAGATTGATGAAAAAAAAGGGGATATCTTTTCCTGGTGGAGAGATCCCGAGAGTGATTTCCCTTTGACACCAACGGAACTGGCACTTTATAGGATATTTGAAGAACATGGATTTAGCCCTCTAAACAGATTGTTAAACGTTCCAGAAGGAGACTATTCTCCGGAGATGAAGATGTTGGATCTATCGGATGAAGACGCCACCAGGTGGGGAAGAATATTCTCTGCTGATGTGGTTATTCACGGTAGATGCGAAATTATTGAAGAGAAAGAGATATCTGTCACCCTAAAAGTCTTGGATGTTAAGGGGGGTATCACTGTATCCCAGGATAGCCAGACAGAAATGATTAGTGAGGATCTCGGCAGTATAGACAAGATTTTCCAGACCATAGAGAAAGCCATCAATCGAGTTGCCCTCAGGATAAGTCCAATAATCATAAAGACCATGGAGGTTTCTGAAGCCAGCACAAATCAACTGGAAATTGCCCTTAAAGGTCTAGTGAATTTTAAACAATTCAGGCAGCTTAAAGATTTTATTGAAAAGGATATATGGGGAGTTAAATCAGTAAAACAGACAAGAGTCAAAGACAATTCCATATACATCCTGGTTGAGTTTACTGGGGATGAGAATAGATTTTTAGAGACATTAGTGAATCATGGAAACCTTCCTTTTAAGGTTGAAGTAACCAGAACATCTGATGGAGAGGTTATTATCAATCTGAGGAAGTTGCTATGACCGTTCCCAATTTAATTACATCCATCAGGATAATTCTAGCGCCCATCTTTATTATCTATCTCATCAACGATCAGTTTCTATATGCCTTGATTATATTTGCTGTATGCGGGATAAGCGATGGCGTTGACGGGTTGGTGGCAAGATTATTTAATCAGAAAAGTAAACTCGGGACTTATCTGGACCCCCTTGCGGACAAAATAGTTCTGGTGGCAGCATTTATCGTCCTTTCAATAAGAGGTTTTTTGCCTTCCTGGTTGACAGTAGCTGTTATCGCTAGGGATGTGATGATTCTATTAGGTGTTTTTGTACTTTTCTTGAACCGGCTGGAGTTCAATATCAAGCCTTCTATTCTCAGTAAAATCACGACATGTTTTCAATTTATTGCCGTACTTGCGGTACTCTCTAAGGTATATTTTTTATCCCTTGGCAGATATAATGTCTATCTTTTCTATGCTACTGGACTGTTTACCATTAGTTCCGGTTTACATTATATGCACTATTGGTTTGGGATGATGGGGGATGAATCAGATAACAATTAGGTGGCTAACAATCAGCTAAAACGAAGAATTTCAAGAAGAAATCCAACAAGATATTGCTTGACATGGGTTGGCTAAGTTGATAAAAGCATATACGGTTCTATTCATGTTGACAGTAGGCACGTAGCTCAGGGGGAGAGCACTACCCTGACACGGTAGGGGTCACGAGTTCAAATCTCGTCGTGCCTACCACTAATTGATGGGTGCTATTGTTAACAGGACTATAGGGAAAGTTCAGATTTAAGGGTGATAGAGAACGTATTCATAAGAGAATTGTATTTTTAAATGAAGATTTCAATGAGGCATCTGAGTAGGTGAATGACTTGCTTTCGATGCCTTATTTTCTTTGGAAATATTATAAAATGGAGAGATTAAAGATTCATTTAAAAGATCAACCCTCCCAAGGGATAGAGGTGGAGTCCCTTTCAGGTCTGGAGGCTTTAAAGAATCTAAAAGTGAAAAGAATGGACAAAGTTGTGGCAATGAAAATGAACGGTGAGAACCGGGACCTTTCCACTGTTATAGATTCCGATGCCCAACTGGAACCAATCTATCTGGAATCAGAAGAGGGAATGGAGATAATTCGACACAGCTCCTCCCATGTCATGGCCATGGCTGTAAAAGAGCTTTTTCCCGGCGTTAAGGTCACTATCGGACCAGCCATTGAGAACGGGTTTTACTATGATTTTGATTACGAACGGCCATTCAAGGAGGATGATCTGCCAAAGATCGAAGAAAAAATGAAAGAGATCATAAAAGAGGATCTCCCCTTTATTAGAAAGGAGATTACAAAGCAGGAAGCTATCGATCTGTTTAAGGGTGAAGGGGAGCACTACAAGGTTGAGATACTAGATGATCTGGATGTGGAAAATGTTTCGCTATATACTCATGGTAGTTTTACTGATCTATGTCGAGGACCTCACCTTCCGTCAACTGGCATGATTAAGGCCTTTCGTCTCACAAAAGTGGCCGGGGCTTATTGGCGAGGGGATGAAAAAAGGACAATGCTTAGTCGTATCTATGGTGTAGCCTTCCCAAACCACAGAGCCTTAGATGAATACATCCAAAAGCTTGAGGAGGCAAAGAGAAGAGACCATGTTAAGTTGGGAAACCAGCTTTGTCTTTTCAGTACCTATGAGGAGATCGGATCAGGGATGATTGTCTGGCACCCGAAAGGTGCTCTGCTTCGCCATATCATAGAGGAATTTGAGATCCGTGAACATCTAAAACGCGGTTATGAACTGGTTAAGGGGCCACAAATCCTGAAGACGGAATTGTGGAAAAAGTCAGGTCATTTTGAAAATTATCGTGAAAATATGTATTTTACAGAGATAGATGGGCAGTCTTATGGCATAAAGCCCATGAACTGTCTTTCCCACATGCTCATTTATGGTTCAAGCATTAAAAGCTACCGAGACTTGCCGAAAAGATATTTCGAACTGGGACTGGTTCATCGACATGAACGTTCCGGTGTTTTGCATGGTCTTCTCAGGGTCAGGGAGTTTACACAGGACGATGCCCATATCATATGTACCCCTGAACAGTTGGATGGAGAGATAAAAGGAGTCCTTGACTTTGTAAAGGACGTCATGGATATTTTTCGGTTCGACTATGAACTTGAGATCAGCACACGGCCAGAAAAATCCATTGGGTCGGAGGAGGACTGGGAGCGGGCAACAAAGGCTCTAATAAAAGCTATGGATGATAATCATCTCCAATATCAGATCAACGAAGGTGATGGCGCATTTTATGGTCCCAAGATCGATGTGAAGCTGAAAGATGCCCTGGACAGAACATGGCAGTGTGCAACCATACAGTGTGATTTTACTTTACCGGAAAGATTTAATCTGTTCTATATTGATAGAGACGGTCAGAAACAGAGACCCGCCATGATTCATAGGGTTGTTCTGGGTGCCCTTGAGAGATTTATCGGTGTGTTGATAGAACACTATGGGGGTGCCTTCCCTACATGGCTTTCACCGGTTCAAGTCGTGATCCTCACGGTAACGGACAGGAATATCCCTTATGGTGAAAAGGTATTAACGTCTTTGATCCATGCAGATATAAGGGCTGATGCAGATTTTCGAAACGAAAAGCTCGGCCTAAAAGTCAGAGAGGCCCAACTACAGAAGATACCTTATATGCTCATTATAGGTGATAAGGAATCTGAGAAAGAGTGTGTTACCCCAAGGTTAAGGAGTGGGAAAAATCTTCCATTTATGACTGAGGGGGAATTCATTGGTTTGATTCAGGAAGACTGTAGAAAAAGGAGGTAGCTGTTATAACAAAGAAACAAGAGGATACCAGGGTTAATGATAGGATCATGGCAAAGAGAGTCAGACTCATCTCGGATGATGGAAGTCAGCTTGGTATTATGCCTATTCAGGAAGCGTTAAAGACTGCAAGCCAGGCGGGCCTTGATCTGGTGGAGGTGGCATCCAATGCAGATCCGCCTGTTTGCAGGATCATGGATTATGGTAAATATAAATACCAGGCCGGCAAAAAGGGGCAGGAGGGACGAAAAAAGGGCAAGACCTTTCAGGTCAAAGAGATCAAGTTCAGACCGCATACAGACTCTCATGATTTAGGGTTTAAGATCAGGAATTTGAAAAAATTTTTGGACAAGAAAAACAGGGTTAAGTTAATCGTGATTTTTCGAGGACGGGAGATGGCCTATATGGAAGCGGGTATGAAGCTTCTTGAAAGAGTTGCCGAAGAGGTCGTTGACAAAGGGACGGTGGAGCAGTCACCAAAACAGGAAGGTCGCAATCTGACCATGGTCATTGCACCAAGGTAAGACTATCTCCCTAAAAGCAAACTGAAAACAGTAACATAATTTGTGGGATCTGATGGAGGTTTAATGATGCCCAAGATAAAAACTAACCGTGGAGCAGCAAAGCGTTTCAAAACGACAGGTTCGGGAAAAATTGTACGTAACAGAGCCTTTGCCAGTCATATTCTTACTAAAAAGAGTACCAAAAGGAAACGTAAGCTGCGTAAATCAGAATTTGTCCATTCTTCAGATAAAAAGAATATAACCAAGCTCATACCTTATATGTAGCAGGTATGGTGGTGGTTATCAAATATTGGGATAACAATGCCTCATGGGATTTTGATGGATTCGTATACTGATCTTATAAACATAATAGTAAGAATGGAACCAAATCATAGTCACAGATGAGAGTGGAGAATGACTAAAAAAAGATATAACGAGGTATAACAATGCCAAGGATAAGAAGAGGATTTAAAGCCAGACACAGGAGAAAAAAGGTACTAAAAGCGGCAAAAGGATATAGGGGAGGTCAAAGCAAGCTCTTTAAGACTGCGTCCATCTCTGTGGATAGGGCGAGAATGTATGCATACAGGGATAGGAGGGCCAGAAAAAGGGATTTTCGAAAACTTTGGATCATACGGATAAATGCGGCGGCCCGAGAAAATGGTCTAACATACAGCAGGCTCATGGACGGTCTCCATAGGGCGGGCATTGAGCTTGACAGAAAGATTCTTGCGGAGATGGCCGTAAATGATCCCGCTGTCTTTTCTCAAGTGGCAAGTATGGTAAAGTAAAAGAGATGTAGAGATCCACTCTATTTGCAAGGATTTATAAGGCCCCGCTTGGCTATGCAAACGGGGCTTCAATGTCAATTGATCAACTTAATGGGCCAGGGAAAACCATCTTCATATGAGAGAAAAACTTCTTGAACTGGAAAAAAGGGCTCTCCAAGATCTTAAGGCTGCAAAAGATCTTACTAGCCTGGAAAAATTCAGAATAACCTATGTCGGGAAAAAGGGCCTTATAACCTCCATGATGAAAAGATTGGGAGAGCTATCTGCAGAAGAGAGGCCTGAAGCTGGGAAGCTAGCTAACCGTATAAAGGGTAATCTTTTAAAACTCTTTGAACAGGCACGGGAGAGATTAGATTCCCACCAGATCAAGGGTGACTCTTTTATGGATCTCACCTTGCCAGGGCGGGAACCGGCTAGAGGTCATGTTCATCCAATCACTCAGGTTCTTGAGGAGATTTGCCGTATATTCATGAGAATGGGTTTCAGGGTTGTAAAGGGACCCAATGTGGAATTGGACTATTATAACTTTGAAGCCCTTAACTTCCCTAAAGATCATCCCGCAAGGGATATGCAGGATACCTTGTATATCTCTGATAATGTGGTTCTAAGGACTCACACATCCCCCATGCAGGTCCGCATCATGGAGAGCCAATCGCCTCCGGTGAGCGTAATCGCCCCTGGGAAGGTCTACAGGCGAGACTCAGATGTCTCCCATACCCCCATGTTTCACCAGGTGGAAGGATTACTTGTGGACAGAGGCGTTACCTTCGGTGATCTAAAAGGCACCCTTACCAACTTTGTTCACCAGATGTTCAGCCCGGATACGGCATTGCGGTTCAGACCCAGCTTTTTCCCTTTTACCGAACCGAGTGCAGAAGTGGATATACGATGTGTCATATGCGGCGGAGAGGGATGTCGCACGTGTTCACATACCGGATGGCTGGAGATACTGGGATCCGGCATGGTGGATCCGGAGGTTTACCGTTTTGTCGATTATGATCCGGAGATCTTTTCAGGATTTGCTTTTGGTGTGGGTATTGAGAGGATTGCCATGCTTAAATATGGCATAGATGATATTCAGCTTTTCTTTAAGAATGATGTACGTTTTTTAAGACAATTTTGATTGAAGATTTTATTCCGCTTGAGATACCCCGTCCCGCCGAGGCGGGACTGCGGGGAGCTTCATAAATTCCGTTTTTAGCGATGTCTGCTTTCTTTTCTAAATGGAAATAGACAAACAGAAGTGAGTTATGAGGGCGAGTCTAAACTGGCTAAAGGATTATGTAGACATTGATATGTCACCTAGTGAACTGGGACAACTCCTGACCATGTCGGGTTTGGAAGTTGAGGCCATCGAACCTTTCGGTCAATCCCTTCAAGATATTGTGGCGGCAAAAATACTATCCGTGACGCAACATTCTGATGCTGATAACCTGTTTATCTGCCATATGGATACGGGAGGAGAAGAAATACCGGTCGTATGCAGCGCACTCAATCTGGGAAAAGGGGCATTGGTTCCCATGGCTCTTCCGGGTACTCAATTACCGGGAGGAGTGACTGTCCAAGAAAGCCGGATAAGGGGAGAACGTTCAGTGGGTATGCTTCTGGCAGAGGATGAGATGCAACTTACAAATGATCATACCGGCATTATGATCCTGCCCTCTGAACTTAAACCTGGGGCCCAAGTCACTTCTTGTCTGCCATTGGAAGATTGGGTTTTTGATATCAATATAACACCCAACCGTCCCGACTGTGCCTCGGTAATGGGTATTGCCAGAGAGATTGCAGCGCTAACAGGGAAAAAACTCAGGAGACCGGAGATAAGGTTCCATGAAAGCAGCCGTTCTATCGAAGATCTTACCAATGTCACCATTGATGACCCAATAGGTTGTCCCCGATATGCCGCAGGTATCATCCAAGAGGTTGAGCTTAGACAGTCTCCATTTTGGATGAGGTATCGTCTCCATATGTCTGGTGTGAGAAGCATCAATAACGTTGTTGATGTAACCAATTATGTCATGCTTGAGATGGGACAACCCCTGCACGCCTTTGATTATGACCGACTAAAAGAGAACCGAATAGTGGTCAAAAGGGCAGAAGAAGGCCAGACCTTCACCTCATTGGACGGCCAGACTCATACCCTGGATGGGGAGATTCTGATGATTTGTGATGGGCAGAGGTCTGTTGCCTTGGCTGGAATCATGGGAGGTCTTAACTCTGAGATCTTTGCTGGCTCCCGAAATGTGTTGGTAGAGAGCGCCTATTTCGATCCCATAACCATACGAAGAGGCTCAAAGAGGCTTGGTCTGTCCACAGAAGCATCCTATCGTTTTGAGAGGGGAATTGATGTGGAGGTGGCGACAACAGCCTTAAAGAGATCTTTGATGCTTATCTCCCTTTTGGGGGGAGGGGAGATCGCTAAGGGAATAATCGATAATTATCCAAAAACATATACCCCGTCTGTCATTGATCTAAGGATCGATGCCACAAATAGTTTCCTGGGTACTTCCCTTTCAAAGGATACCATCACCGGCTATCTGGAAGCCCTTGAGATGGAGATCCAGAATGTGGATGAAAATCTCATAAAAGTAAAACCGCCCTCGTTTCGGGTGGATGTTACTAGGGCAGTGGATCTCATGGAGGAGGTTGCCAGACTGGAAGGATACGATAGGATCCCCGTGACATCCCCTCCCATCAGACCTTCAGAGGAAGGGGACTCACCTGAACTCATCATTGGTGATAAGATAAGAGAGATCATGGTGGGCCTTGGTTTTACTGAAATTATATCTTACAGTTTCATATCACCGGATTCCGCCGATCTGCTTGGGGCGGAAAAGAGAAGTTATCTAAGGTCCTTTGTCAATATTCTAAATCCGCTGACTGTTGATCAATCCGTTATGAGGACATCTTTGATTCCAGGGCTTATGGCCGCCGTTAAAACCAATATCTCCCATGGTATAGAGGATCTTAAGCTTTTTGAATGGGGAAAGATATTTATCAATAATGAAGAAGATGAACTTCCCCTTGAGAAACCCTTTCTAGCAGCCATCATGACAGGTCTTTTCAATAAGAAAGAATGGTATCGTGAAGGAAGAACCGTCGATTTTTATGATATTAAAGGGGCAGTTGAATGCCTGTTTAAGGCCATCGGTTTGAGTGTCGTTGTATTTCAAAAAGGTGAGATTCCCCCAGGCTATCATCATGAGATCTATTCTGCAATCACCCTTTCGGGCGGAATTATTGGAAATGTTGGTCAGATATCAAAGGAGGTTCTTGAAAGATACGATGTCAAAACCGAGAGTGCCTATCTCTTCGAACTGGATATGGGGACCCTTATGGAGAAACTCCCAACAACTAAAAACTTTGAACCTTTTGCTAGATTCCCGGCAGTTTTCAGGGATATCTCTCTGGTGGTAGAGAGACAGGTCCAAAGTGAAAATATCCTGAAGATTATCCAGAGTGAAGGAGGAGGGCTGGTTGAATCTGTAAAACTCTTTGACCTTTATGAGGGGGGAAAGATTAAGCCTTCAGAGAAGGCCCTTACCTTCAGAATCTGTTACCGATCAAAGGATAGGACATTGGATGGAAGTGAGATCAATCAGTTGCACGAAACCATCATTGAAAAGATCAGGCAAAAGACAGATGGCAGATTGAGAGAGGGCTGAAAGATAGCATGGAGTTCCCTGATAATAAACGATATTTCAGGATAGGAGAAGTGAGCCGAATCATCGGCGTTGAACCCTATGTGCTGAGGTATTGGGAGAGCGAATTTCCTCAGGTCAGACCCAGTAGGGCCGATTCTAACCAGAGAACCTATCAAAAAAAAGACCTAGAGATTATCATGGAGATTAAAAGACTCCTTTATGAAGAAAGGATGACCATTGAGGGTGCAAAACGCAAGTTGAAACAGAAGATATCCACAGATGAAAAGAAGGGTATTGAATTGGTTCAAGAATTAAAAATGGAGCTTCAAGAGATTATAGAGCTACTGACCTAATTTAATCCGCCGGAGACGGACAAGGATTTAATTCCCCGCCGCTTGCGGCGTTACAATGTTTTTGTAGATACCCCGCTGCTCTGCGGCGGGGTAGTTCATCGTATCGGAAATTTTAAAACTTATTGAATTTAAAGGTGCTTGTGGAGATCTGGGGGGATTATCAAGTGCACCATCTCTTTCATTACATCAGTTTTTTCCTGATGGATCTTGTCTGAATTTTTGTGAGCCTATCCTTTCTAACGTACGTTCTGTCTATCTTTTTAAGATATGAATCCACCTTATTTCTCCCATTTTTTAATAGGTCTATTAATGAATTTCTGTATTCTTTGGAAAAATCAAGGGGAGGAAGCCTCATCTCTTTTCTGATATTACTCTCCAGAGCCTCAGCTTCCTTTGAGGTGAGCCCTTTCTTTTCTGCAATTCTATCCAGATAATCCCTCTCTGCATATGTAAAATTGTTCTTGGTTAAAAGACCAAGCCTCAGAAGTTCCGAATACATCTCGTATGGTTCATCTTCTTTAATGGCCAAAGAGAATTCCAAACAACTCTGGTGTCTGTTGTTGGGGGCTCCATCTAAGGCTTTTAGGATGGCTTCTCTGATCTGTGGTTGTATCTCTTCACATTCATCCAGAATCTGTTTTGGCTGGTCCATGGAGCCCTCCATATGGAACTCAATGAACTCCATTAATTTCCTCTTATCGCCAGTGGGAAATTTTCCTGTTAGCATATGAAGAAACGTAACCCCCAGGGAATAGATATCTGATCGTGAATCTACGGGTTCATTGAATATCTGCTCAGGAGACATATAATAGGGCGTACCTCCCTGTAAAATTTTTTCATTTTTGTCCTTTTCTGGAGGCGTGAGGTAAGAGAGGCCAAAATCAGCTATCCTGGCTATACCCTGCTCATCCATGAGGATATTGGAAGGCTTAATATCGCCATGTATGATCCCGTATCGATGGACAAATCCTACACCCTCCAGAACCTGTAAAAAGATATGGACAGCTCTTTCTATGGATAAGGCTCCTTTTTCTCCTTTTCTTTTTCTTATGGCTATGGCCCTTTTGATAACCCGATCTAAGTCCGTCCCCTTTATATGCTGCATGATGAGGCAGGGCTTATTTTGATACTTGAATATCCGAAATATCTGAACAATATGAGGGTTGTCCAGATTTGCTTGTATTTTTGCCTCTCTAAGAAATTGCTTATGAAAGGCCTTTATCTTTGTAAAGTGTGGGGTTAATACTTTTATCACAACTCTTTTCCCTAGAATCCTGTCCTTTGCTAAAAAGAGTTCCGCCATCCCCCCTTTTCCGATCTTTTTTTCTATTATATAGTCTTCTATCTTTTGCCCCGGTTTAAATATCTGATCAGCCAATGAATGACCTCCACGGCCGGACTTGAATGGCTTTCAAAGTGCCAAAATGTTACTATCCTAAGAATAACCGCAAAAAATGGATGTCCTCTCTGTATTTAAGAGTTAATATCTCTCATGTTCGGTAAAAGATAAAGTATCGGGAAACAAGTAGGTATTACAGAGGATGGTTATACGGTAATTTCATCTGTGTGACAATTCATAATCACCTTTTTGTACCCAACTCTTGTTCTCATGGCAAATTATGATGAGTTGGTGGTCAACTAGAAAAATTGTTTCTTTCCTGGAAAGTATCATTTTTTTTCTAAAGAGTGCTATCTGGGTATAGCCTAGTATAGCCTGCAAGATATTGTTGAATAAGATCATAGAAAATGGGCAAGTTTTTAGAGGCAAATTACGTGCTAATTTTAAAACTCTTTGATTTTATAGAATTTCTTCACTATTTAGGTGTTATTTCAGATAAGGTTTTATATGGAGGTGCACATTTTTTTGTGCATCACCCTGTTATCTTAAGGTTTTATGATTTTTATGAATGAAGGGGTCATGGGAGTGAAAACAATAAAGCAGTATGTATCTGAAAATAAACAGATAATTTTATTTTTTCATGTTATGGTATTGGGAATATGATCCTGTAATTCTCGATAAAACCCCTATAATGCCTTCAATCCGTCATGAAGATTTTTCCCGTATTAGTTTTTTAGGTAAAACATAACAAGTACATAGCAAATCAGGATAACATATTAATTTTATAGGATTTTTTAGATATTTAAAAACGTTCATGGCCGCATTTTAAAAGGGGTGCACATTTTTTTGTGCACTTCAGAATAATTTCAAGATTTCACGATAGTTAAGGGAAATTAATGATGATAGGAGGAGGTCATTATGTCGGGTATATGTTAAGGAGATGGATATAATATGATCTTTATCTCTTCAGATCTAGATCGGCTATTTTACCCAAAAGGGTGTTGCGATGAATTCCCAATATCTCGGCTGCTCTTGTCCTATTTCCATCAACCATTTCAAGCACTTCGCCAATATACTGCTTCTCAAACATATTGACGGCTTCCTTAAGGGGTAAATTTGTAATCTCCTCTTTACCTAAGTCAAATGAAGAGAGATCCTTAAGATGAATGACAGTATGTTTTATTATGGTAAACAGCCTCTCCACCAGGTTTTGAAGCTCTCTAACATTTCCTGGCCAACCATAATACTTCGTTAAGACTTCTAGAGCCTTTTTGGAGAATTTTTTGGAGGGCTTCCCACTCTTTTTCATATTGAACTCTAAGAAATGATTCAGAAGCAGAGGAATGTCACCTCTTCTTTCCCTCAAAGGGGGTAGCCTTATGGGAAAGACGTTGAGACGATAGAAGAGGTCTTGACGAAAATCTCCCTTTTCAATCGCCTCTTTGAGTTCTTTATTGGAGGCAGCCACAAATCGTACATCAACTTTCATGACCTTGATGCTACCTAATCTTTCAAATTCTCTCTCCTGGATTACCCTTAGGAGTTTAGCCTGCATATTGATTTCCAGCATGTCAATATCATCCAGAAACACCGTGCCTTTATTGGCAATCTCCAGTTTCCCCAGGGTAGTATGACTGGCACCGGTAAAAGCTCCCTTATTATACCCGAATATCTCGCTCTCCATGAGTGTTTGTGGGATGGTTGCACAATTGATCACCACAAAAGGGAGATCTTTCCTGGAACTGAAGTTATGTATCGCCCTGGCAACCAACTCTTTACCTGTTCCGCTCTCTCCCTGAATGAGGACCGCACCATCGCTTTCAGCAATGGTCGATATTAAATCAAAGATCTCCCTCATTTTTTTGTCTTGGCCGATTATCGCTTTAAAAGGATGATATCTTTCCAACTCATTTCTGAGGTAGGTCACCTGCTTTACAAGGCTATATTTTTCAAGAGCCCGACTAACAATATTTAATATATCCTCAACAATGAAAGGCTTCACCACATAATCATAAGCACCCAATTTGATAGCCTTCACCGCTGTCTTTATCTCCTTGATCGCTGTTACCAAAATAATCTCTATATTAGGATCTATTCCCTTGAGTTTTTCCAGTACATCAAGACCATTAATATCAGGTAAACGGATGTCCAACAGAATCAGGTCAACAGAATTTTTTGTAAAGATATTAATGGCTTCTTCTCCAGTTTCGGCAAGAAGAACGCTAAATTGATCCTTTAAGATCATATTGAAGGATTGCCGTACCCCATATTCATCATCAACAACAAGAATAGTAGCCTGTTTTTCCATACACTGCCTCGATTGTCAGGTTTTTCATCATGCCATGTTCATGGTTATTTGCCTTATCTTGCTGCATTTTTATTTCTATATGACCACATAAAATCAGTCTCGTCAAGAATTGTGGTCCCATGGTACCAAAAGACATGATATGGGTGCACAAAAAATTGTGCAGTCGTGTATCTCTTTTTATTTATGATGTTAGAGTTTTTCATGAAACTCATTTTTATCATATAAACTGTTCTTATGGCAAAATCCCTGTAGGGTTGTATCAAGTCTCCTTAAAAAGCCTATCAAATAAGGATCTTGGTATGTGCTGAGATGAAATAAATCATATAATATGTTATCATACTAAGAATATAAGCTTGCGGTTCAGGGTTTGGTATGAAAATTGATAGAAATGAATGTGATTTAATATCTCGCCTTTCCACAACCATTTTTCAGATAATATGATTTAACCAAGGGAGCTATATTTTTGAGACTAAAATTTAGTTCATTTTTACAATGGAGATTTAATATCTTTTTTTGTCAGAAAGTGGGCTGGAAGATCTCTCTATATTATATCATCATTCTAGGGAAGTTATATTTTTTCGTAAACAGAAAAGAGAAAAACAGAATTAAAGGAGCGCTGAAAAGCGTATTTGCAGATAGAAGAGATAAGGCTGATATAGAAGATATGACCCATAAGGTTTTTCGAGGGATATTGTTGCACTATTATGAGAAATTTTTCAATGCCTTTTCCTCTGATGAAACCTTAAGGGCCTTTCTGGGGAAAAACGTAAAAAGTGAAGACCTGATGGCCATAAACCAAGGACTTTCAAAGGGTAAAGGAGTACTTTTTATCACGGGTCATTTCGGAGGTGTGGAACTCCTTCCTGCCTATCTCGCTACCAACAATTATCCGGTGACGATTATCGCAAGATTTGCTTCAAACCATTTACGTGAGAGGTCAATGCAAAAGGCAGAAAGATTTTCAACTAAAATAATAGACCCCGATAATACCCCCAATATCATGAGGGAAATTTGTGATAGCTTAAGAGAGAATAGAATTGTCATTACCCAATGTGATGAGATAGATGAATGGAGACCGTCTCGTCGTAACAGAGTGGTTTTTTTGGGCAACCAGATTCACTTGGACAGGACAATTGATATATTGATAAAAAGGGTGGGCGCCTCATCAATTTTTGGTATAATGCATAGAGATAATAAAGATCAATATAAACTCATTGCTTTTTCATGGGAAAAGATGAAAAAACAATTACAGCACTCTGTGAACGGATCCCCGGGAGCAGTAGTAATGAAACTCCTGGAGCAGTATATATATCAATATCCTGAAGAATGGTATCTGTGGAAAAAATATTCCGTGATAGAAAGGCCTTTACCTTATGGCATCAAGGTTGAATCAAAAACATCATTCTCATTTTTAAAACCTTCTTTAAGTAAGATATCATGACAATGGATCAAGTGATAAGGTTTTTAGACCAATGAGCAATTATCCTAGATAAGGAGGGACAATTGATTCTATTCATTGAACCGATTTCAAAGGCTTTGGGTGTGTATGTGCCTGCATATCCGTTACCCATCATGGAGATAGGAAGCTTTGTGAAAGCTAACCTTCCCGAGACAGAAATCGGTATTATCTCCATACCGGTGGATTATGGCCTCCCCCTTACCAGGGAAGGAAAAGAGCGGATTTACAATGAATTCATTGGAGAGCTATCCAAAATGAAGCCGGATGCCGTTGGTATCTCATGTACGGCCATTGCACAGGCTGAAGAGGTGATCGATTTATGCGAAATTATAAAGGCGTATGATCCCCATATTTTCATATTCGTAGGGGGATATTTCCCCACCCTTTACTATGAGGAACTATTCTCCAGAACCTCCGCAATAGATCTGATCGTGATCGGTGAAGGTGAAATCCCAACACTGAGAATCGTCGAATCTTTGGAAAAGGGCCAAAACCCAAGAGATGAAAGCATACCCAACCTGGCCTGGAAAGAGAACGGACAGATCCATTTAACCAAAAAAGGGGAGCGCTTTAATCTTGAGTATAAAGCTCCTCTAAACCTGGCATTATTAAGGCATCCAAGGGCATATGATATTCTCCCTTATGCTTTCAGTCGCGGGTGTCCCTATCGTTGCAGATTCTGTATGGAAGAATTCATACGCCCCGTCAGGAAAGAGGTCCCTCACGAAATTGTCCGCAAGGACTTGATGAATCTAACACGTCAAAACAATTTCCACACATTGATGGTGAGTGACGCACTCTTTGATTCCTTTCATCTCTTTCCAATGCTCCGATCTCTTGGTATGAAGGTGAATTTTGAAACACGTTGTGACGTCCTTGATCCGTCAATCATACCACAGATCGCGGATGTTTGTGGAATGCTTGCTCTTGGCTTTGAGTCGGCGAGTTATAACACATTGAGACGGATGAATAAGGTCAGGGACCGTGCTCACTATGGGCAATACCTTAACAATACCATTGCTATATTTCAAGAAGCAATAAAGAATGAGATTCCCACCATGGTTTTCATGATTGCCGGCTATCCGGAAGAGACAGAGAAAGATCTTGAAGAGAGCCTTATTTTTGCCAGAGAGTTGGCAGAATACAGCGGACCCGGAGGGCATGTCTTTAAGATAGGAGAATGCAGGGCATACCCGAAAACAAAGCTTTATGACCTTGCCATGTCGTTACCGGATGTTGTTTTTGATGATGATGGTGTTTTCGGCCAGAATGTTATCAGGCAACCTTCCAGAGATCTCAAATTTGATACCGTTCTTGCTTATATGAAGGAGATCTTCAATCTCTCCAACGTCACGCCCAAACTACAGAATAATCTCTTGGCTATGATGCCTTTCTTCAGGTTGCCGGCCCACGCCTTAAAAGATGATATGATTCCTGACAGATGTTTCAGAGACAAGGATAGGGGGATATTTAACGTGCAGGCTGACAGTCTTTCTACTTTTAGGAAATTTGTACCCAGACTCATGGAAAAGTACAAAGACTTAATGTCAGACCAAAGAAGCACACGGGATTTATCAGTATGAGCTTTTATTATTCTGGGGGTTTTGTCTGCTATGAAAAAGGAAGTAAACTGCACAAACTCTAGAGCTATTTTGGATTATGTGAAGGAATACAATAGGGGTGATTGCTCTGGCCTTCTAAGAGATCTCGATCCAGAAATGGATCAACTCCCCGATCCTGAAAACTTTCTGAGGGATACCAATAACTGGATCTCATGTGCCGTGCTCGGAAAATTACATGAAAGGGCAAGATTGATTCTTGGGGACGAGAACACCGCATATAATATCGGCAGGTATGCGGATGAGCAGACCACTTTGGGATATGCACAAAGGATAATAGTCAAGGCATTATGGTCTTCCCATAAGGTCATCAAGCATGCCCAACGAATCAATGACAAGTGGAACAGGAGCAAGAGGGTAGAGCTTGTGAAACTTAAGGGCAATGAGGCCATTGTTAGATTACACTGGGATCCTAAAATGGACGTGACAAAAGATATGTGTCTCATGAACCAGGGCGCTTATACCTATCTTCCCCTCATCTGGGGCGGAAAGCCTGCAACCCTCAAGGAGGAATGTTGCTATTATGAAGACGCTCCATACTGTGAATATCATCTGAAGTGGCCTGCCAGGAATAGGTTCCATGAGCTTCTTTCAAAGGTTTTCACATCAAAGTCTGTTTTGATGGAAACCATCATGGAGATGGAAAAGGACAAGAAGCTTATCGAAGAGAAATACGAAGAGCTTAATCACCTGAATATGGTGCTGAATCAGAAAATCAAACAGCTTATGGCCGTTCAGGACACAGGGAAAGCGATCCTCTCCGTATTGGATCTGGAGCAACTTCTGACCGTTATCATGAATATTCTGTACAACGTCTGCAAGATCAATCGCGCCCTAATCATGCTTGTAAACGAGGAGAAAAGGTGTCTTGAGTATAAACATAGTGTGGGCTTTGATGGTGATGTGCCTGAGGCGATGCGAAATTATAGGGTTCCTCTTGACCGGGTAAGCAATATTCTGGGAAGAGTAGCCAATACGGGTAAGGAAGAGTATATTCCTGATGTGAATAATTCCAACTTGCGCAAAGACAATCTTATATTGGTTTACGGCAAGCCCACATCGGTCTATGTGATTCCTTTGATAACCAGATCCAAAGTGATCGGGATTATTGCAACGGACGCTGTTGACGCGGAAGGTGTACCGGAAGAGACCCGTGAAACATTGAACGTTTTTGGACCCCAGATTGCCATAGCCCTGGAAAACGCAAGACTATATAAAAGACTGCAAGAACAGATGAAAGCGCTCAAAAAATCACGTGCCTTATTGAGCAGGGCTGAGAAGTTTTCCCTTCTGGGCAACATTGCCGCAAGGCTGGCCCATGAGATCAAGAATCCCATGACAGCCATAGGGACTTTTATCCAGATGCTACCCCATAAATTCGACGATGAAGAATTCCGAAACGATTTTCACAAGATTGCCATGGAAGAGACTGAACGGGTGAATAATCTGATTTCAGAGCTTCTTGATCTGGTCAAGAACAGAGAGTCGCGCTTTGAGTTAAATGATCTGCATGGTCTCATTGAAAAAATGATTCTCCTTCTATCTCCGCAGAGTAATGCAAAGAAGATTGAAGTTATCCGTCAATTTGATCCCAATATCACTCAAGTGATGATCGATGCTGAAAAGACCAAAGAGGTGATCCTCAATCTTATCTCCAATGCTATAGAATCTACTCATGAAGGCGGGAGGATCGAGATCTTAACAAAAAAACTTAATGATGGAAGTAGAGAGGGGGGTGTTTGTGTTGAGATCAAAGATAATGGTGAAGGAATCCCCGAATCCATGATCGATAAAGTATTTGATCCGTATTTTACGACAAAACATAAGAGCCATATGCACAATGGCACCGGTTTGGGTCTGTTCATCGTTTATCAAAATATGCAGGACCATGGCGGGGCTATTGAAGTAAAAAGCAAGGTTAATGAGGAAACGACGTTTACTCTCACCTTCCCATCCGATCCTGCCTCGGCAACCTTGGGTACATAAATGGTCATTTTACTTACTTTAAACCAGATGAAACCTTGGAGACACCATGAATATCCTACTTGTATATCCGGCTAAACTAGATAGATACGGAAATCCTATCAAGTATAAGAAGGCCATTTTTCCTCCCCTTTCTCTTGCAATCCTAGACAGCTTAACCCCCCCCCAGCATCGTGTGAAGATAGTCAATGATTTTGTGGAAGAGATTGATTTTTCATATCCCTATGATTTAGTGGGAATCACGGCCATGACGTCTCAGATAGAGAGGGCATATCAGATTTCAGATCGATTCAGAAGTAGCGGTACGAAGGTTATTATTGGCGGCATTCATGCCACCTTCATGCCTGAAGAAGTAAGAGAACACGCAGATTCAGTAGCCATCGGAGAGGTGGAAAATACCTGGGAACAGATACTGAGTGATTTTGAGAATGGTGATTTCATGGAGTTTTATAAAGACTCTTCCTTTCCGGATCTCCAAAAGTCAGTTATTCCTAAATGGACGAATACGAATCTAAAGATTTATGCCAAACCTATTGGAAGAACACTTCCCAAGATGCCTATCTTCACCACGCGAGGGTGTGTTTTTAACTGCAAGTTCTGTTCTGTAAGCAAGTATTTTGGAAGGACATACCGATCTAAACCTATAGCCAATGTTATAAAAGAGATCCAGTCAACCAGTGCGGAAGACTACTTTTTTGTGGACGATAATATTGCTTGCGATGCGGATTATAGTCGAGAACTATTTAAGGCAATAGCTCATAAAGGAATAAGGTGGTTCTCACAGGTAAGCACAACTGTCTTGAGAACACCCGACCTTATCGATTTGGCAGCGAAATCTGGATGCAGAACTCTACTGGTTGGTATTGAATCCATAAATAAAGAGAGTCTGGCATCTGTCAATAAAGCTTTTAACAGGACCGAAGAATACGAAGAACTATTTGCTCGACTCAGAAAAGTGGGCATCTCCCCGTATGTTACGCTCATCCTGGGCCTGGACAATGATACCCCGGAACAGTATAGAGCCATGATTGACTTTCTTATGAAAAACAAGATAGGAAACTTTGGATTAGGTATTTTGACTCCATATCCGGGAACAGATCTCTACAAAGAGATGAAGAATTCGGCAAGGATAATAGATCATAACTGGTCCAAATATGACGCAAATCACGTGGTCTTTCAGCCCAAAAACTTTACCCCGGAGGAATTAGAGAAGATCTATTGGGAAATCCATCGGGAGCTGTTTTCCTTTAAGAATATTGCTAAACGCATATTTTATAAGTCATCCATATCCAAGGAACCATTCTCACGATTTTTCAGCACCCTGTTTTATCAAATAAATTCTAGAAGACAGATCCTTGCATATGAAAATTCTTTGTCAATGGGATTCGGCAGACCTAAGATGAACCATAGAACAGGCCGATGCAATGAAGGAGATATGTCTCTTCGTTTAAAGGTTCGTTGACTGGTGCCTTCTCCTGAAACAATTTCCTGTCCACACCCTGCCAAACCCAGGATGGGGATTTCTCCCATAGTGCTTCCCATTTAAATGGCTATTTATGAAATTCAAGGCTATTGGGTATTTTAGATCAAAAAGACATGGTCAATTGAGATGGTGGCCAATCAGAATATGAAGGGGCGAATCAATTATGCTGATAGAAAGAGTTAATGTATATAATGTATCACTCCCTTTTACTGGCGATTTTTCTCATTCTCGCAGGAGTGGGCCATTCGTGAATAACATCATCGTAGAACTCATTGCCCATGAAGGAGAGATAAGGGGATACGGCGAAAGCGCTCCCAGGATGTATGTTACAGGAGAAAACGAAGAGGATGCCAGAAAAACGGTGTGCCATTTTATAGAGAGAGATAATTTCCCCTGGGCTTTGAATGATGTCTCTCAAATATGGGACTTTGTAGACCACCTTCCAAACAGAAAAGAATATAACGCAGCTATCTGCGCCATCGAGATGGCCCTTTTGGATGCATTGGGCAAGACTCAAAATAGATACATAGTCGAATATTTTTCCAAGGATTTCTACACCGATAAAGTTTATTATGGGGCCGCGGTTACCCTTACTCATCAAGAGAAAGTTAAGAGGATGTGTGAATTTATCAGAATGCTGGGGCTCAGACATCTGAAAATTAAGATGAGCCAGGATTTTCAACAGAATAGGGAAACAATGGAGACGGTGAGTTCGGTATTTAGGGAGGGCTGCGAGTTTAGAATCGATCCCAATGGCATATGGGACCGGGACATGGCCTTTCAACACATACCACTCATTGAAAAATACAAGGTCAAAGTGGTGGAAGAGCCCATGGCGGATGACATACCCGGATTTGCCCAATTCGCAAAGACAATGCGGTCCATGGATGTCCTTTTGATGGCATGTCAGTCTGCACCCTCTCTAAAAGATGTAGAGAGAATTATCAAAAATGGGTATTACAATATGGTCAATGTCAAACTGTCCAGAAGCGGGGGATTTCGAAGGTCCCTCAAGATCATCGAACTTTTGCGTAACAAAGGGCTTTCTTTTCAAATCGGCGCCAACCTCGGCGAATCAGGAATCCTGTCTGCTGCCGGCAGGGTGTTATCCCTTCTCTGCTGTGATGCCAAATACTACGACGGTTCATATGATCAGTTTATTTTAAAAGAGAATATCACAACAGAGCATGTATCCTTTGGACCGGCTGGTGAAGCAGGTCCCCTGGATGGTCCCGGACTGGGCGTTAACGTGAACAGCCAGAGCTTAGAGCGGCTGAGTTATTCTTCAACTAGGATAACCATAAAAAGACCTTAGTTTTCACGGAGGGGGATATATGAGTTTGGAGATAAGTTATTCCCATTGGAGAGATGAATTCAGGTCCATACTTGAGAGCTTTTCTGATAAAAAGGTATTTCTACTGTTTTCAGGAGGAAAGGATTCTTCTCTGGCTCTGGACTTTATCTTAAGAGCGGGAGAGGAATTCGGGTTTAATTTTGAGGCGCACGCGGGAGCCTTTCCGGTTCACAGATATACGGAAAAAGAGAAGAGAAGAATTGAGTCCTATTGGCGTAAACGAGGGGCCGATATTATATGGCATGAATTGGGAGAGACGGATGATTATATCAGCAATTCAGTGAATCCCTGTCTTCCGTGTAGAGAACTGAGAAGAAAGGCTCTCCAGACAATGTTACCCCAAAAAGTAGATGAGTGGGAGAGAGTCGTCCTTGTAACCAGTTACTCCCTTTGGGATATTGTCAGCTATACCATGGAACATATCTTATCTGACCTATTTTCAAACTCTGAGAGTAGAATTGATAATGAAAAGAATAAAAGATTTGTGGAGACGGCACAACGCTACTACCCCGCCCTCAAGATGAAGGAAGGTTATACGGTGTTCAGGCCTCTTATTAAGCACAACGGCAGCGATATCCTGAAGCTAATCGAGCAAGGGGGTATTCCTATCCTCTCAATCCCTTGCCGATTTAGTGGATTCAGGCCCAAGAGAATACTTGAAAAATACTATGAGAAAATGGGATTACACTTTAATTATAAGGATCTGCTGGATTTTGTAAAAAAGAGCCTGGATCTCCCTGATATATCTTCATATACCTCGATGGAAAAGGAAGAATATCTGCGTCATGTTTTTTAAGAAAATAGGGCCTTCGTCGCATCGCCCTGTGGGCGGGGAGTTTTACTTCACCGCTGAGGCCATTCTCCTCAAGTACGCACCTGTTCTGTTTATTTATGTAAAGGGCCAATCATAGTTCTCGATGGTATTTATATCTTTGCCATTACCCCTTCTATCTGAACTTCGACATATCTATCGAAATGTTACTAGATAGATTTCAATTCAATATTTTTCTCTTTCTTATTACGTTTTTTAGTGGTATTCTACCAGCATAGAAGGGGTTTTCCATTTGCAGGGAAGGTAGAGGATCCAAGGTAAAGGTCTAATAGCGCGATTGCAGTTGCATCAGTTACAGAAGTGAGTTTTATGATTTTAACTAAGAGACCCCATCGACAATATGCCACTAACTCTTAAGAAAATAACATCATTTCAAGGCCGCAAAGGCCCACTTCTCCTTATCATTATGGATGGTATAGGCATTGGACGTCAGGATGAAACCAATGCTGTGTACCTGGCTAAAACACCCCATCTTGACCGTCTTTTTGGTTCAGAGCTATACATACAGCTTCAGGCCCATGGAACCGCTGTCGGGTTACCGACAGATGAAGATATGGGTAACAGCGAAGTGGGACATAATGCTATGGGGGCGGGGAGGGTATCTGACCAAGGCGCTCGTTTGGTCAATAAGGCCCTTGAGACAGGTGAGATTTTTAAAACAGATCTCTGGAGCAAGATAGTTCAGAGGGCGAAAGATGGTGGAGCGGTCCATTTTATTGGTCTGCTTTCTGACGGAAATGTCCATAGCCATATTGACCAACTGCACACATTAATCGATAACTGTGTGGAATCAGGAATCAAAAAGTTAAGGGTCCATGCCCTGATCGACGGGCGGGATGTGGGGGAGAGGTCTGCCCTAGATTATATTAACCCTACCCAGGAGAAATTAAAGAAGATTTCAGACGAAAAGGGATTTGACTACTGTATCGCATCGGGAGGTGGCCGGATGAAGGTGACCATGGATCGATACAATGCCGACTGGAATATTGTCAAGCGAGGATGGGAGGCCCATGTCCTGGGAAAAGGACGATATTTTAATTCGGCCTCAGAGGCTGTTAAAACATACTATAATGAGAATCCTCATATCACTGACCAATACATGGACCCCTTCGTCATTATAGATGATACTGGAAGGCCAGTGGGTCCAATAATCAATGGGGATTCGGTCATATTTTTTAATTTTAGGGGAGATAGGGCCATCGAGATATCACGAGCCTTTTCAGAGAAGGATTTCAATGAGTTTGACAGGGGGCCTTTACCTGACATCATCTATGCCGGCATGATGGAATATGACGGGGATACCCATATCCCCCCAAACTTTCTGGTTCAGCCCCCAGCCATTGACCGCACCATCAGTCAATATCTCTGTGAAGAAAAAGTAAAGATGTTTGCTATATCTGAAACCCAGAAATATGGTCATGTTACCTATTTCTGGAACGGAAACCGATCAGGTTACGTCGATGAATCCCTCGAGACCTATGTGGAGATTCCTTCGGATAAGATTGAATTTGACAAGGCCCCCAAAATGAAGGCGGTGGAGATTAAGGATAGGGTTATCCAGTTCCTGGAAGAAGGGTCGTACAGATTCGGGAGGCTGAATTTTGCCAACGGAGACATGGTGGGGCATACGGGAGTCATGGATGCTGCGATAATTGCGGTGGAAACCGTCGATCAATGCGTTGGTGAACTGTTGGATGTGATTAAAGCGGTGAATGGAATTGCCGTGGTCACGGCAGATCACGGTAATGCTGACGAGATGTTTACGATAGATAAAAACGGTAGAAAAAAGACGAAGACTGCCCACACCCTGAACCCTGTGCCTTTTGTCATTTATGATCCCGATTACCAAGGGGAATATGTGATGACCCGCATGAAGAGACAAGGTCTTTCAAACGTGGCATCGACGCTCCTTAATCTTTTAGGATACCAGAAGGTGGAAGATTATGATCCTTCATTACTAGAGATAAAAAACTGATATATGATCATCCGTTATCAATGGGGTAAACATATTTCAGCGTTGGGAGAGACCATAGCCATTCAGTGAGGAGGATGATACGATGATCAAAGGAAAGTATGCTTTTTTCACGGTTATTTTATTTACACTGGTTTTGTACTTAACCGCTTGTCAGACCACTGTGGGAGGAAGTGGGGGTAAGAATTTTTATAAGCTGAAGAGAAGTTTAACCATGCCACAATACTGGGAAGTGATGATCCAAAAAGGCATTAAACCCATCTATGGTGCAGTTCTTGCCGGAATTGAGGATCTCGGGTTAAAAACCAATCAAAATAAGGTTGATGAATTATCTGGGATCGTTGAAGGAGTTTTTTCGGATGATACTAAATTCAAGATAAAGCTCTCTTATGAATCACCTAGCGTTACTCTGATGCGCATAAGAGTAGGTCTGACCGGAAACAAGCACCTTGCTGTCAGACTGTTCGAAGCTATTGAGAAGCGTTTCTAAGTGCTTCGATTCGAAAATATAGTGACCTATTTTGATCAATCCCATCGGCCCTGGGACCTCCCTCTCTTTGCCTCTTTTTGCAAGAACATGATCTCTATCAGATAATCCTATGTACAAGCCAAAAACATCCCTTATCTGTTCTATTAAGATAGGATAATGCCATAAGTTTTCTGGAAAATTAGAGTTCTTGAGGTTGAATCTTTAAATTTTTTACTTATTTTTATTCTATGATTTTAAGGTATTTGAATTTATTTAAAGTGGTGTTATGTTAATACTAGCGGGTGATGTCCATAGAGGTGAGACATTTAACCCTTTCACACGACTCACTAAAAGATAAGGAGCATATTATGAATGGAAAAGAGAATCATCGGAGCAAAAAATACATTATTGTCTGGACTCTATTCTGTTTGATTGGAGGATTCACTGCCGCAACGCTATTAGATCCGGTTTCAGCACCCGAGGCACAAACAAGTTTGGTTTTACCGGGTGCTCCCGGATCTTTCTCCGGTCTGGTCAAGAAAGCCAGTCAATCTGTAGTCAATATCAGTACAGTGAAAGTCATTAAGGGCAGGGGACAGACTCCTTTTTATTTCGGTCCCAATGACCCTTTTAAAGACTTTTTTGACAGATTTTTCAGGGATCAAATACCGAAGGAATATAGACAGAAAAGCCTAGGAACTGGTTTTATCATTGACAAAGATGGATACATCTTAACGAACAATCACGTGGTGGAAAAGACCGATGAGATTAAGGTCATGTTGGCTGACAAAAAGGAATTTACCGCTAAAATCATCAGTCGTGACCCCAAGACCGACCTTGCCCTCATCCGCATTGAAGCGGACCGTCCGTTAAAACCCCTTCCTCTCGGGGATTCGGATAAACTTGAGGTGGGTGACTGGGTTGTTGCCATTGGGAATCCCTTCGGATTAGGTAATACGGTAACTGCTGGTATTGTGAGTGCCAAATACAGACAGATCGGCGCAGGATCCTATGAAAACTTCATTCAGACCGACGCATCCATTAATCCTGGCAATAGTGGTGGACCGCTTCTGAACACTGCAGGAGAAGTGGTGGGGATCAATACCGCTATATTCTCACAGAGTGGTGGAAGCATCGGCATCGGCTTTGCCAGCCCCATTAATATGGTTAAAGACATCCTTCCCCAGCTCAAAAAAGGAAAGGTGGTCAGGGGCTGGCTGGGCGTCATGATTCAAAAGATCACCTCGGACCTAAAGGACAAGCTTGATCTCAAAGATGAAAAGGGCGCTTTAGTGGCAGATATCTCAAAAGATGGACCGGCAGATAAGGCCGGCATTAAAAGAGGGGATGTGATTGTCTCATTTGATGGTAAAGAGATCAAAGAGATGAAAGATCTACCCTATATTGTGGCGTCAACTCCTGTGGATAAAAAAGTGATGGTGGAAGTCATTAGAAAAGGAAAGA
>Ga0180009_10000671_pt1 | contig 45592 bp, 48 predicted proteins | sample OS_PC_MetaG_FD_123537 | JGI IMG/M metagenome (GOLD analysis project Ga0180009, IMG submission 123537) | Groundwater microbial communities from the Aspo Hard Rock Laboratory (HRL) deep subsurface site, Sweden - OS_PC_MetaG | ecosystem: Environmental > Aquatic > Deep subsurface > Groundwater...
ACTGTTCATTGACATGCTCCTGTAGATAATTTATTCAATGTTGCCGACAAAACTTGCGGCACTGAGCATGTTATGGCAGATTTTCAACCCTCCCGGAAGATGGGGTTAATTTAGCGCTTACTCTTATTTGATTGGCGCTTAACTAAGAAATTTGGACTAAATAAGGATTATTCAAGGTCGTATTATCCTAATAGACACTTTTTAATGTTAAATTCCAATCATGGAACAAAAATCACATTTAGTTATGCTTACAAGGATGAATCAGATTCCCAGAAAATTGAAAACAAAGAAGTCGATTCTTTAAGTGACCTACTCATGATACTTGTCTGTACAGTTTATGTATTTTTTAGACGTCCTAGTCTTTCAGGTTATTTTATTCCTTACATTCTGTTTTTGTGGGCTATAAGTCTAGGATTAATTGATAAGTTATAACAAATAACTAGAGCTGACGGCATGTCGCCCTCGATAACCTCAAGTTCATCGTACATGGCATCATACTCGGTTACGCCACGTTCGCCGTGGCCGCAGCTCAGTTTGGTGTTACATTAAGTTAGAAATGTGGATAAAAAAGAATTCAGAAGAACTAAAAGGATTAGAAAAAGATAACAAGAATGATGTTTGTATCGAATCCCTACTTTGGGGATTGATTTCTTTTTTGCTTTTTTCAATTGTTGATAAAATTGGATACAGTAAGACTTTCGTTTCTATCGATCCAATTCCCTGGAATGAATTTTTTGAACATCTCCCTATCATCTTTTGCATTTCTCTTATTATTGCTGTTGTTTATTGGTATTTTAAAAAAGATGCTTCTATATTCGAAAAAAAATCACTAATCTGCCCAAGCTGTGAGAACGTAAAAAAAGAAGATGGAGTCCGGAGTTGTGAATGCGGTGGAACATTTGAAGATCTCGAAACAATGAAATGGGTAGACTAGTAGAGCTTGTGCTCCCGTATAATGTAACAAATGAATTCACCGGAGCGCATAGGCCCTTCGATGGATGCAAGTTCAACTCTTATCAAAACATTAACTTGAAGCAAAAATCACCGCAACGCCCGGTGATTCTGGTGTTAGCTTTAAAAACATTGCGCACAATGATCGATTATTCAAAGTATTCAATATCGGAGCTGTTGGATGTAAAAAACAATATTGATAAAGACAAAGCTCAAGAAAGCTATACTAACTTACTAAAAGAACTAGAGAAACGGAAAGAAAGGGTAGCAGAACACAACGAAGAGGAAGAGTACAAACTAGGAGAATCGATTAAAGCAATTATCTACGTTTATGCTATTACTCAGTTTATCTCTTTCCTGGTTTTGATAATATTAGAGTTTTATGATTTTTATCCTTTGAACAGCACTGAGATCACTGACAATCAAGTTACTGATACCTTGTTTCGGGGATTAGCTCTAGTATTGAATTTATTTAGCGGTTACGGCTTAATAAAGAAAAAAAAATATGGACTATACTTGAGTTTTGCAAATCAAATGATGCAATCAATATCTTTTCAGCTAAAAGGCTTTTTCTATTTTTATTCAGGTATATGGTGCGGGTATTTCAATTTTATGAGTTCCCAAAGTGTCAATTTAAACATATACAGAATAGGAAAACTTGAATATGCAAAGCCTGGATTTTTAATCCAAACAGGTTTGGACCCTAGCATAACTTTTCTTTCAATCAATCTTATAGCTGTTTTTTTCTTAGTAATATTATTTATCTACGGCAGATTGGGATTGGCTAATGAGTCAGTCAATCAAAAAGCAATTCGCACTAGAATTGAAGAAAGGCAGAAACAATCTTTGATGAATAAAATAAAAAATATGAAAACTAAGAAGTAATTTTGGTCATAAAAGAATTTTTTCTTTACTCCTGTATATCAAATGCTCAATACTGCAGGGCAGCTAACAACAGAATCAACCAGAGCGCATAGCCCTTCGGTGGGGGGTAGTTCAGCGTTTTTTAGATAATTCAACTTGAAGCAAAAACCAGCGCAGCGCCTGGTTATTCAGGCGTTAGTTTGAGACAACTATGAGAGAAGAACACAAAAGACTTCTAGATCAAGTTTCAACGTTCGCAACTGAAGGTAAATTAGGAGAGTCTGTAAAAAAGGCAATACATGAGTATGACCAACTTCCTCCTGGTCTTGCAGTTTTCGTGAAGTGCGTTGCAGACTATCACGAAAATAATAAAATTGCAGAAAAAGAGGTTGCTGAAATTAGAAGTTTATTCTTCCAACTTATTATAGTTGCATATAGGGAATGTAAAAAGGTGAACCCAGAAATCGCACAATCGCTCTTGTACAGCCTGATTAAGGACTACCCAGATATCCCTGAGTCTTCTTTAATTACAAAATGGTCGTCTCTTGCTCAAGCTTGTATAGCATTTCGAGAAGTTGGCCATTTACAAAACAGGTTGCTAATCTGGCAACAATCTACAAAACTGTTCCAAGCATACAACGAGTTTTTAAGTGGTTTATTAAATTTTCTTATAATTACATGGAGATGTTCTCAAAACAGAAAGATCAATACAAATGTATTTAGTTTGACATATGGCTCGAAGCTAAACCAATTTGAACAATTGACAGGTGGAGAAAACGGAGCTTTCTACATAATCTTCAGGTTGGCACAACCAAAAATAAGAAATGCAATCGCTCATGAGACCATATGGTTAGATTCCAGCAATAATTTGGTCCGCTACACTGATGGGAAAAGTGAAAAGAAAAAATATGAGCTCGACTTGATTGAATACATGGCATTTACGCATATGGGTTCACATTTAGGTGAACCCTATATTGCAGCTTTAGGTGCAATAACAATATGGGAAGAAGGCTCTGAAAAGCTGAAATCTCTTTTACCTGACTACTTAAAAAAAGTATTATCACATTAAAACTAACAAGTGCATAAACGCAGACTTTTATCGCGCCGTTCCGTTCGCTGCGCTCACTGCACAACGCGATAAAAGCTGGTTATGCTGGTGTTTGAGCGCCGCGCAAAGCGCGGTGCGTCTGGTCGGGTGCAAGTCCCGACATGGTAAGGGGTTAACCACCCACCATTACCGAGTGTTGCGCCTCTGGCGGAGCGATGCTTGCGGTTAAGACTGCGGACATACGAGAACAAAAGAGGTGAAGCGTACACAGGGAATGTTATAGGCCGTTTGGGGTTGCAGCCCCTTAGAGTTGGTATCGCTTCGAAATGCTGTTCCGAATTGGTGAGTGTCGTAACGCGCACGAAACCTAAATGAACCTGGCGCATTGGTGAGCCAGGAGAGAGTCGGCGGAGTTCTCAAGCTATGGCATGTAACAAGAGACGCATCGTGAACGCGGGAGACCCTTTTGGTTCCTGTTCGAGCAGGGAAATCATTCATGACATACTGATATTGAGGCACAAATGGGAAACCAGGAAACAGATCTAGGCAGTCGTCTACCGGTGGTTGAACCCTTCGAAGCAGGTAGGAGTACTGGACCTCAACAAAAGGAACAGCAGCCGAAGACCTTTGGGGAGTCGGATCACCTCATAGTACTCCGAGACGGTAGGGCCGATCACATGGGGAAGGGGGTGACAGTTATGCGTAGTCGGCAAAGGCAACTTGAACCGGACAATGTCGGGCCGGAGAACATCAAGCCAACCTTCTTGCAGGCATTATCTATCAAGGCGGGAACTGCAAAAACCCACCGATTCCAAAATCTTTACGGCAGTCTGAACGAATCACTTCTATTTGAAGCTTGGCGTCGCCTGAACAAAAAGGGGGCCCCAGGAGTCGATAAAGTGACTATCGCCCAGTATGGAGAACATCTCGGTGAGAATATCAGACGGTTAGTGGAGCGTCTTAAAAGGGATGATTATCGGAGTCGATTAATCCGACGAAAATATATTCCCAAGGGAAACGGTAAGGAGCGGCCCCTTGGCATACCGGTGGTAGAAGATCGGTTACTACAGGGAGCGGCTCGTCTGCTGCTGGAATCCATTTACGAACAGGATTTTCAGAGATGCAGCTATGGCTATCGGCCAGAGGTTGGAGCACAGCGGGCGGTCAAAGATCTGACTTTCGAACTTCAATTTGGCAGATATGGTTATGTCGTCGAAGCCGACATTAAGGGCTTTTTCGACAATATTAAACATGACTGGCTACTGAGGATGTTAGAATAGCGGGTCGATGACAAAGCGTTTCTATCTCTTATCGATTGCTGGTTGAAAGCGGGGATATTGGAGCGTGACGGTACAGTAATTCATCCCCATACGGGGACACCGCAAGGAGGCGTGATATCGCCTATTCTGGCCAATATCTATCTTCATTATGGTGTAGACCTTTGGTTTGAAAGGTCGATCAAGTCACAATGCAGAGGCCAGGCACATATCATCCGATTTGCGGATGATTTTGTCTGCGCTTTCCAGTATAAAGATGAAGCGGAACGATTCTACAGGACTCTCCCTAAACGGTTGGCTAAATTTGGGCTTGCTGTTGCGCCGGAAAAGACTTGTATTCACCGCTTCAGTCGTTTTCACCCTTCTCGCAAAACACGGTTTACCTTTTTAGGTTTCGAATTCTATTGGGAGCCGGATACAAAGGGGACTTCTCGTGTTTGGCGGAGGACAGCCAGGAAGAAACTACAAGCAGGAATCAAGGCTAGTAAGGATTGGTTAAAATCCAATCGTCACAAACCACTTAAAGAACTAATGCCAACGATGATCCGTAAGGTTCGGGGCCATTATAACTATTTCCGGGCGGTCGGCAATTCATCATTATGGACGTTCTATAAAGAGGTGGTAGGTCTGCTTCACAAGTGGCTCAATCGAAGAAGTCAAAGGCGCGGTTTAACCTGGGAAAGTCTTAAGCGAGTATTGGCAATATATGCCTTTCCTACACCGAACCAGGGTAAGTAATTGGAATTGGGTAGGGCAGAAAGCAAGAACACTCATCTTGCTGCAAATGTGAGTATAACTGAGGAGCCCTGTGCGGGAATACCGCTCGCAGGGATCTGTGCAGGGGATATTGGGTAACCGGTGTTCCTACTGTGACAGTTACTTTATACATTTAATTCAAAACAAAGAAAAATGAAATTAAAGTTTGTTATTAAAAATTTTAAATCAATAAAAAACACAGAATTGATACTTCGCAAAGGTGTAAATATATTGATTGGACCAAATGGAAGTGGAAAAACATGCGTTTTATCATCACTACAATTCGTACGTGATGTTTTTAGATTTGGTTCTGCTCAAGCTTTGGCAAGGAGCGGCGGCGCCAAAAGAGTTTACAGAAGAAATGCATCAAAAATGGTCTTCTCGATGTCTGATGACTACGGAAAGCGGGTGTATAGAAGAAAACCTCACCCATGTAAGTTTTATTGGGAAATTCAAATTGCACAAGCTGGGGAAGAAAAAATCGCTACAGTCGTGAAGGAATCATTTGTTATTAAATGCAATGTTGCAAATTCAGAAAAACAAATGTTTTTACTTGAAATCGACAGATCAAAATCGATAAAAGGAAAGACAAAAATGGAACTGTGTGACCATTCATTATTTGGAAGAGACCTTTTTTCAGTTTGGGATGTCTATTTTAAGAAACGAAATAAGACCCAAATTGTTGAGGCTTTTAAGAATGAAATTCTTAAACATATTCTAGATACCGCAACTAATAGTCCAGACAAATCGTTTTTCTCTGAAATTGTAAATCTTGATAGGAAAATTACAGGTGTATATAATCACTTTTTGTTTTTAAACGAATACAACATCCTTCCTGATATCGCCCGAGCAGCAACAGAGCAATTACCATATTCTCAAATGACTCCAAATGGGGGCTCTGTTAGTGAAGTAATCCATGCATTAGAAAATAAACATTTTGGCAAGCTCGAAGAAGCTGATTACGCTTATATGGAAGATTACCATAGAATCCCCTATTTCTTAAGATCTAGTTACCCTTATCCAAGGTATATGTTTCGACATAGATACTACAGACATAGAGGAAAAGGATCAGAAATTGATGCTGCACTTGACAATATTAATCGAGAGTTATCGGCTGCCGTTAAACCAATAAGCAGTATAAGTGTTGCTATAGACCCGACAAGTGGTAAAAGATTTGTAGTTTTTAAATCCGAAGACAATACTTTTTACCCAGAAGAGGTATCTGACGGTACCGTAAAATGGTTATGCATTTTAGTTAGCCTGTTTGTTCCATTTTCAAAAGTTTATTTGTTGGAAGAGCCGGAAAATTTTTTACATCCTTGGATGCAGCAAAGACTAATAGACATTATGAGGGAGCAATCTGAAAAAAATGATACGATATTCCTTCTGTCTTCTCATTCTTCCACTATTTTAAATGCTGCTTATCCAAGTGAAGTACTAGTAGTAAAACAAGACAGTTCTGGTACACAATTAACCAACATAGAAAGTGAAGAGGAATTATCACAAATTCTATCACAATCAGATTTTCAACTAGGTGATCTTTGGGTCAGCGGTGCAATAGGGGGAGTACCTGCAGATGAATGAAAAAATTGGTGTAATCGTTGATGGTTCCGGTGACTATGCATCACTAAATAGGCGTTTTAAAGAAACATGTAAGATTGTAAAAACCGATGGCCCCAGAGGTCATACAGCAAAACCAGATGATATCGCTTCGAGATCTAGAAAACAAATATCTATCCTCAAAGCGTTTAAATGTAAGAAGGTCGTTGTGGTTTTGGACCTAGAAAAACGAAATGTTAAATACTTTTCTTTTTTAAAAGACCTTGAGAATGCTTTCAGGAAATCAGAGTTTGGAGTCGAAGTTGAAATTGCTGTGCCCAATATTATGATTGAAAATTGGTATCTTGCCGATATTAAGAATTTATCGAAGAAGAAGAAATTTTTGAAAAACGACTTAAAACAAAAAAATTACGAAGGTACTCATGGTAAAAACGAATTAAAAAAACTCATGGAAAAAAAGTACTCCTATAGTGAGACAGTGCATGGCCCACAGCTATTCAGCGTGCTTTGCTTAGCAACTGCTAGAGAAAACAGCCCTTCCTTTAAAAACTTTTTACATTTAGTCGAGATAGATGAATTTAAAACTTAACAAGTCACTAAACCCGACCGCATATCGCGCTCGGTAGAATAAAGTTCTATGATCATAGCAAATAAACCTTTGACCCAAAGTCCGGTGTAGCGGAGGGTTAGTGGGGCGTTAACTTATACATTATGAAACTTAGAATATCTGGAATAGTACTATTGATTGTTACTATCTTAATTGTGAGGGGAGAGACGTACATCTTAACAAATCCATTGGAATATCCGATCAGAACAGGACTAGCAATTTGTTATTTAGTAGCTTCCATAGCAATGATCCTACAATTAAAGTGGTTTTGGGTTTGGGGTCTTTTTAGCTTCACAATTTGGGGGCATTCACTCTTACTCCAAGTTATAAACGAATTAATTGCATTACCAACCAGCCTGGAGACCGTAGATAAGCCAAAAGTGGCCTATGTTGCACTAGGTATGGTTGCTTTTTTTACTGCGATATATTTTACAATTTGTCTTTTTGTACTTCATAATCTGTGGAAGAAGGAAATCAGAATAAAATATCCAGTTAACAACCTTTCTCGGCATATTGTATCAATACTTTCGCTTATATATGCGATATCGTTTGCTATTTACTCGACCAATTACGCTTTGGGCTTTATCAACATGATGCTATTTTTGGTATTTGGAGTATACCTTTACAAACCAAGCATCCTAAAACCATTAAATTACCAAATATATCAATAGTTTAGAACCGACGGTTATCGCCCTCGGTGGTTTCAAATTTCCAAGTTTCATGGCAACATTACCGTTAATCAAAAATCGTCTTAGCCGCAACTCAAAACAGCGTTATGCCTTCCAAAATTCACCTTGTTGTATCATAACAAATTTGTTACTATAACTTCATGGCTTGGAAAATCAAATATTACAGTAGGAATCTAGAAGAAGAGATTTTAAAATTGCCTGATGGCTTGTTAGCTCGATATCTCCGACTAACAGACTTGATGCTCGAATTTGGAGCAAATCTTGGTTTGCCCCATACAAAGCCTATTGACAGTGGTTTATTTGAGCTCAGGGTAAAAAGTAAAGAAGGAATAGCAAGGGTTTTCTTTTGTACCAAAATTGGCAAGAAAATCATAATGCTTCATTCATTCATCAAAAAATCTCAAAAGACACCAAAAAAAGAGATCAAGATTGCTAAAACACGAATGAAAGAGGTGACACAAAATGGAACATTCTGAATTAAAAGAAAAAGCCTTAAAAAGAAAAAAGGTAAAATTTGAGTACGAAGCATTAGAGCCTGAATTTAAGTTGCTCCGTGAATTATTAAAAGCAAGACAACGGGCAGGACTGAGTCAAGCCGAAATTGCCAAGCGAATGGGTACTAAAGCACCTGCAGTCACAAGGCTTGAATCCTCGCTCAGCAGCGGAAAACACTCTCCATCCATTGCAACTATAAAAAAATACGCTGATGCACTAGACTGTCATCTTGAAATTAAAATCGTAGCAAACAGCTAATTCAAGCGGCATAACGGGTGTTTGCACCGTACCGCATAACGCCGCTGCAGGACTCATGTGAGGAGGTCTTGGCAAATTAATCATTAATCAACCATCGGTGCAGCGGCCGGTGAAACTGGTGTTATAAGTAAATATAGAGATGAAAATTATTGGGAAAAAGATAGAATTGGTACCAGCAAAAGAAGCAGATCGAGAAAAAATATTTTCTTGGCTCACTCAATCTGATCTAACCTCTTCAATGTTAGGAGAACCTAATTATCCCGATCATCCAATCCCGTCTTGGGAGGAGTTTTGTACAGACTATACTTCAGATTTTTTTAGTACATCTGGAGATGGAAAAGGGAGGAATTACATTATTCTTCTAAACGATATGGAAATAGGTACTATTGGATATGACCTACTTGATAAAATCAAAAATAGGGTTGTATTGGATATATGGATGAAATCAGAAGAATATTGTGGCAAAGGTTATGGAAGTGAATCACTTGATACTTTGTGCAAATATATAAACAAAACTTACAACATCACTAATTTTGTCATAAGTCCCTCGACTAATAATAAAAGGGCTATTGCTGCATACATGAAAACAGGGTTTGAGATCATAAAAACTTTAACAAAAGAAGAGCAAGAAAAAGAATTTGGGATCGCTGAATATAATGAAAACATTCTGATGATAAAAAGCTTATAACAAAACCATTAAGACAGACCGTCACCTGTTGGGGCAAGTACAGCTTTCATGGCAAATACTTCGTTAACTCAAAACCAGTGCAGCGGCTGCTTATGGAAGGCGTTATAATTCTAAAAAACCTATGAATTCCAATTTTAGGAGGGATTTTGTCTAAAACCCAGGTTGCAAAAGGAAGCTGTCTATGTGGAGCTGTTAAATTTCTGGCAAAAACCATGAATCCAGATATTATTGTTTGTCATTGTAAAATGTGCAGAAAGTGGACTGGTGGACTGCTCATGTCTGTTTTCTGCGGGACTGATGTGAGGTTTACAGGTGAGGAAAACATCAAAGTTTTTGATTCGTCTCAGTGGGCTGAAAGAGGATTTTGTAATAATTGTGGCAGTGGATTGTTCTATAGATTAAAGGGTAATCAAGAGTATCATATTCCAGTTAGTCTATTTGAACACTGCAAAGGCGTTATCTTTAAAGAACAATTGTTTATTGATAAAAAGCCTGAATTCTACAGTTTTTCAAACGACACACTTAACATGACTGAAGCTGAGATCCTTGCGAAGTATAGTTCTCCAACAACATAGGATGCGTCGTTATGACAAACACATGCACCCGGCCATCTCCGCGGATCGTTCCTCGCTTTGGGGCTGGCGGGTGATGCCGGTGTTATCCTCAAAAAACATTCAAATTATGCAATACAAATGGATTATTTGGAACCCTTTTTGATTACTATGCCGCTGAAAGATATGCATTATCAAAAACATTTGCAGAATTTTATATAGATCTTTCAGATGAAATTATCAAATCTTATCGAATTATTAATGAATCCCTATTTTAAACAATTTGAAAAAGGTGATGTTTCTATGAGCAAATGGAGAACAAGACGGTTCTCATTTTAGATCCGTTGCAGTCCATATGTTTTCCAGATGGTTTCAGGAGAATTTCTTTAAGTACATGATGGAGAACTTCGATATAGATTCCCTTATACAAAGCGGATATTGATCTCGTTCCGGATGATGATGCGAAAGCGCTTTCAATAAGATTGCATCGAATGACAAACCGTCAGGCGAACCAAGCGGTATCGATACTGTGCGATCAGTTGAACAGGACAGAGACGAGTTATCCTGGGACGGATTTCAAAGTGAATTTCGAATTGGTATCAAACTGAAATCCTCCGGATCAGGAGTTCTGAATCCATAAAAGCCTTATTCAAGCCATTGCATATTTCATCACCTGAAAATATTGCTGCCGTGAAAACCACAAGTCCAAATCATTAGACAATCATCGACCTTTTTCATATAAACGAAGCATCGCTTTTCAACATTTCTTTCTTGAGTAACTCTGTTTTTCCAGATTGACAGCAGTTAGTTTGGTTGTTGCATTTTCCAGAGATAAACCATAATTTAGGCAGATACTACTTTCCAACTAAAATTAGGTCATTGATTATATTTTTTTGAAGGTCACAAGATTTGAAAAAATCTATGATCTGCTCGGTTATCTGATTAGTTTTGCTATCAGATGTTTAAGCTGAAGAGATCAACTAACCATTTTCCGGGTAACCATTATGAAAAAAGCTTTTCTGGGACTTTTAATTATAATCCTTATTGTTGCAGGTTGGGTTTTTAAACTTGTCTGGGATGCCGGGGAATTCAAGAAGATAAGTCCGCACTTCGAAGGAAAATGCAGACAGGTATCAGGTGTGGCAGGTCCTGAGGATATAACCATTCATCCCCAAACTGGGATTGCCTATATTTCTGCCTTTGACAGGAGAGCGGTGTTGGAAGGCAGGTCGACTGAAAGAGGGATTTATGCCTATGATACCACTATTGAAAATGGCAAACCGGTTCTGCTGACTACAGGACCCGGCGATGATTTCATGCCTCACGGGATAAGTCTCTACATCTCACCAACCGGTGATGATCGGCTGTTTGTCATCAATCACTCCCAAAATCAGCACAGTATCGAAGTATTCGCAATTCATTCGGACAAATTGGAGCACCTGGCGACCTACCGGGATGATCTGCTGATCTCTCCGAATGACATCGTGGCTGTTGGCCCGCAACAATTCTACCTGACCAATGATCATGGTTTATCTCCCGGGATAAAGCGAACCTTGGAGGACTATTTGAAACTGTCTTATGCCGGGATTGTTTATTTTGATGGAAATGACTTCTCCGAAGTTGCATCGGGCTTTCAATATGCCAATGGTATCAACGTCAGTCCTGATGGGATGACACTTTACATGACCACAACCATCGGTCAATCTCTTCATATATTTGACAGGGACAAAGAATCTGGAAAACTCAAGGAAAGAACTGTTTTGAATCTGGATTCAGGTCTGGATAATATTGAGTTGGATGAAGAAGGTAATCTCTGGATTGGGGCTCATCCGAAGCTGCTTACATTTGTTTCTCACGCCGGGAACCCCAATAAGATATCACCATCTCAGCTATTCCGTGTTTTTTCCAACCTAAAGGGAAATCCGAAGTTTGAGGAGATATACCTCAACGCTGGTGAAGAGCTCTCGGCATCAAGTGTGGCTGCCGTTCGCAATAACAGGATGATTGTGGGAGCCGTATTTGATGGGTGGTTTCTGGATTGCACTCTGTCTGAAAACTAAAGAAAACCAAAAGGACATCTCCTTCAATTCAAAAACAGTTTTGGAGGATTATGGTAGGGCGGCCTTACATGGCCGCCTAAGGATAAGTTCAGGCGGCCATGTAAGGCCGCCCTACCGTTTGTTCCGTAGAGTTGTTATGGGCTTTAATGGCATTGTCGGCATCAAGCATCCTCATTTGAGATACATACAAACTTAGCTCCTAATGGTAAGTATTTACCACATCTTCTTGTGATTAAAAAACCTTTCCAGCCCCCTTCTCTCTTAAATTGATAAATTAGAATCGCATATTGAGTTTAAAAAATGACAAATCTACCCTTTTAGGTTAATAATACGGCTAACCAAGTTTGGTAATTTAAGGATATTGAAGCATTTTGTATCGACTGCGACAGGATTGACTAATATGAGACTTACAATGAAATCAATCGACTCCATTCCGCAAAAATACTTGCGCAATTGTGCGATTATTTTCGTTTTTTTTGCTGTATCGGGTTTATGTCAAACAGCTCTATCAAAGCCTCTGGTGATAGGGACAATCTGGTTCCCTCCGTTTTACAACATTGAAAAGGAGGGTGACAAGGTTACTCGAATTTCCGGAATCAATGTAAACATTGTTACCAAAGTCCTGGACAGTATCGGAGAGGAATATGTATTGAAATATTATCCGGCAAAAAGGCTCTATGCCAATATGGTAAAAGGAACCACCCACATATTTTATGGAATCAGGGTGCCGCCAAATGTGGTTTCGCCTGACTATATTCTTCATAGTAAAAATACTATCAGCAAAATAACCCTACGCGTGTTCCATTTGACCTCCACTCCTGGCATTTCAAAAAAAGAAGATCTTGTAGGAAAAAGTATTATAGTTTTCAGAGGATATGGTTATGGTGGATTCATTAATTATGTTAATGATCCCAACAATGCCATGTCAGTTCATACGGCTGATTCCCAGGTTAACGGTTTTAAAATGCTGAAGAAAGGAAGAGCCAATTACTTGCTTGCCTTTGAGAGACCGGCACTTGAAACCCTGAAGATCTTCCCTGAAGATTTCCTGATTGATGTAACCTATAGTGATCCTCTGTACATTGCAGATGGTTATTTCGTGATTTCAAGAAAAACGCCCAACGCCCAGAGTCTCTTGGATCGCATGGAAGGTGCATACATGAAACTTGAAAACGAAGGGGTATTTGAAGGAATGATTGCAGAATGATCAGCAGCAATTGGAAACTTCCCCAATTTAAATAGAAAAAAAGCAATGCGAGATTTTTTAGCCAGAAGTTTAATCCGGCAGCTGCATATCGTCATTCTGCCAGCCACTGCGATGTTTATCATGATTTTAGCGGGAATAAGTGTTTATCAGGATTATCAGCGGGCCATGGTCAATCTAAAAAAGGAAGTCTCAAATACATTGGATCTGGCTCAACTTAGTCTGGTTGGCCCCATCTGGACCCTTAATCAATTTTCTATTGATGGTATTAGCAACTCCATCATGTTAAATGAAAATGTGGTGGGTTTAATGATCACAGACGAATCAGATCAAGTGTTAAGTCAGATAAAACGCCCAAAATACCAGGAGCTAACATTTGAAAAACTAAAGAGCTGGAAAGATTTTCAATACATGACAGCCAATGTAAATTATTTTGGAGAATTAATCGGCGTTGTTCATGTTATATCCTCAAACGAACGTGCTATTGCTGCAGTAAAAAAAACCTCCTTTGTTATGGCAGCAATAACACTGGTTATTATATTAATTTTGGGATTTATCATTAGTTATTTTGGTGAACGATTTATCAATCGCCCGGTTAATTACTTGAAAGAAAAAGCAATTGCGCTTGCCGACGGGAATCTTGAAATAGAGATTAATCTGTCAAGAAGGGATGAACTGGGAACATTGGCCAGAAGCTTTCATGAAATGAGGGACGCAATCAGAAAGAAAATAAAAGAGCTGAAGTTTTTAAATACACATTTGGAAGCTATTGTTGATGAAAGAACCCAGGAACTGTCCTCAGCCCTTAAGGTACTGGAGGAAGCTAAAAAAGCTGCTGAACTGGCAAATGAATCAAAAACTGAATTTCTGGCAAATATGAGTCATGAACTGCGAACCCCTATGCATGGAATTCTGGGGTTTGCCAAGCTAGGAGCCCAAAAAACGGGAAAAAATAATGTCGAAAAGATAAGGTCTTTCTTTCAGATCATCAGCGACAATGGTGAGAGACTCCTGGTTTTACTGAATGATCTGTTGGATCTATCCAAATTGGAGATGCGGAAGGAGACTTACAGTTTTAAGAATGAGAGATTGTCATCACTGGTTCCGATTGTTATCACTGAATTGGAAACGATATCCAGGGAAAGACAGGTGAAGGTCAATTTTGATGACTGCTTAACAGACGATTTTGTTAAAATTGATGCCAGAAAAATCATCCAGGTTATTCGCAATCTGTTATCAAATGCCATCAAATTTTCCAAAAAGGATGATGAGATCTTCATCAGGGTAGATAATGAAAACAATTTCGTTAATCTGTCTGTTATTGATAGTGGCATTGGTATACCCGAGGATGAGCTGGAACTTGTTTTCGATAAATTCGTGCAAAGCAGTAAAACCAAAACCGGAGCCGGTGGAACCGGTCTTGGTTTATCAATTTGCCGGAAAATAATTGCAGATCACGATGGTAAAATCTGGGCCGAAAATAACCCAAATGGAGGAGCAATATTTACTTTCCAGCTACCCGGCGAACTGTCGGGAAAAAAGCTTGTGGTTTCTTACCAGTAGCTAAATCGCTAAAAACAAGTACTGTTCCATTATTACCAGGTGTTTAAAATGTTTTATGTATGACCCGGCTATTTTTATTGGTGTTAACCGGCTGGGTTTTCAGTAATCAGGTAGCTGTTAATCAGAATAAAGACATCCCCATCCATTTCTACTATTTCGCCTGTAGCTTCAATTTGCGCACCACTCAAATTTTCCACCTCAGCTCCTTTTTCAGTATCACCAATGAAATACACATCTCCTTCGTCAGTGACAATTTGAAAATTATCATTAATGGTGCCAACAATCGAAGCCATATCTCCACTGACACCGGTTTGCGCAACACAAAACAGAGAAAAGACCAAAAATACAAAAAGGAGCGATTTCTTTATGACTGTTTTCATTTTTATTCCTTGTTATTTCAGAATTATTGAATCGGTAAATGTGAGATATAAAAAAACATACAAGCATATTTTTCTGGCATCCTCCTCAAAGTGTGCGGGTTCAGGTGAAGCAGCCTAATGGGAGCTGAAGCAGATATTGCAATGGGTAAGCCAACCAGTATGCAGTTGATATAGTGGAAGAACACAGAAATAGGATTGGTGATATCAGAACTTTTGATTCTTATTTATTAGAGGCTGTTTCGATTGGGAGGTAAAACAGGAATGAAACTGTGGAGTTGAATGATCTCTTCAGAGAGCACCAGGCCTATGAGGTATACTAAAAAGTCATAATCAGAACAGACAGTTCATATGGACAGAATAATTCGGAATAGGTGATTCCGAATTATTCTGTCTAAAGGGCAGATCGAAATTCCTCTTTGTGTATCTGGTATTTGGCTAAGAGTTTGTGAAGCTGCCGAGGCGTTATTCCGGCGGCTTGGGCTGTTTTATTGATTCGCCCGCGATGGACGGACAATAACTCTTTCAAATACTGGCGTTCAACCTGGTCGATAGTTTGTTTTCGAGTCTCTGCCAGGGTTTGAGTCGTATCCAGCAACACCTTGGCTTCTGTTTTATCCAGATCGAACAACTCCTGAGGGAAACTCTCCGGGGTTAAAACGGATGAGTGTTCCAGTATGTAAGCCCGCTCGATAAGGTTTTCAAATTCCCTGATATTACCCGGCCATGGATACTCCTGTAAGGCTTCAATAACCAGGGGGTGAATTTCGGTAATATCTTTAAGATAGATGGAGTTTAGCCTGTTTACAAAAAAGGAGGCCAACAGGGGAACGTCCTCTTTTCGTTCTCTTAACGGAGGAATTTCGATTGGAAAAACACTTAATCGATAGTAAAGATCGCTTCGATACTCGCCATTTTCAACCAGTTTTTTCAAGTCGTAGTTGGAAGCCGCAATAACACGAGCATTGGACTCAATATCCTCCTCGCCCCCAACCCGTTGAAAGATTTTATCCTGGAGAACCTGTAATAATTTGATTTGAGTCGACGAAGTGACGGTTCCAATTTCATCCAAAAAAATGGTACCGTTGGTGGCAATTTCAAATCTCCCAAACTTTCTCTTGATTGCTCCTGTAAAAGACCCTTTTTCGTGACCAAACAGTTCACTTTCCACCAGGCTGTCAGCAATCGCTCCACAATGAACATGAATGAAGGGTTGATTGCGACGATCGCTGTGACGATGGATCAGTTTTGCAATAACGCCTTTGCCAACACCCGTTTCGCCTGTCAGTAAAACGGTTGTTTTGGTTTCAGCCACATATCTTACCTTGTCGAAGGTTTTTTTCATCTGTTCACTGTTGGTACGGACCACGTCCAACGAATCATCCTGCCAAAAGCGGTCTCGTAAATAATCCAGTTCGTGTTGGATTCGAGAAGATTCGTCGGTGCTTTCCAGGACATGCTGTAATTCTGCGCTGTTGATTGGTGTTGTAATATAATTGTTTGCGCCCGCTTTTACGATATTAACCGTTTCCCTGATTCTGTCCTGGGTTGAAATCATGATCAACTGGGCCATCGGGAAAATCTTCCAGAATTGCTTTAGAACGGTTTGATAATCTTTTATGCTGGACTTTGTTATCTGATTGGCAAACAAGTCCAAATCGATAAACGTAAATTCGAACCTTTGCTGTTCAAAGAGCCGAAGACAAGTTTCAAATGATGTTGTGGTTTTTACATAAAAATCTTTTGACAGGTAGTGTTTGATCTCCTGAGAGATTTCCGTCTTGGCATGCGCCACCAAAATTGACAGCATTTTATTTAGCTAAAGATGGTTTACAATATGATTATGGCCAACAAGGTTCCCTCTTTGATTTCTTTGCAAATCAAGGGATCGCAGGTTAAATTCCTTTTGTCAAATCTGAATGGAATGAGTACATCTAAAACGGGATATTTTAAGTCACCTTCTTCTCTTAGGGTCTCGAAATGGTAAGGGGACCTAAATTACCGAGGATAGCAATGGATTTGGGTGCATTATCCATCCCATTCTGACAATTATGTTCAATGGTAATTGTCTGTTTTGATATATAGTCCCCCTAAATCCTATGACATGGATCGTAGTATTTTGATATAAAATCATCAATTAAAAAAGTACCCGGGAATGAACCGGGTTTAAAATCCAAAATCTGCCCGGTATACTCATTATCATCAGGAGAAACCATGGAGGAATCGGATGGCATCATTCACCTGATTTTTGCCCAAGCCTGTCAGTATAGACTATAATCCCTTGAACGTTGAGAGCAATGTCTGCTCTAAAATGCCCGGTTCCGGTAAAATTACCCGGAACTCCCAACGCGCCCAGTTTTTTGTTGATCTCATTTTGCATCAGAAGGAACAACCCATCTGGGGAATGCTCTTTCTTATAATATTCAACACACTCATCCCCGAAAAACCTTGTCCATTGTTTTGCCTGTTGAAGCAATACCATTGCAGACTCGGACATGCCCACATGAGTGAAGTAGATACGTTCGGGAGACAGATCGATTAACCTGTCAAGCGTTTGTACCATAATTTCAGGGACGAATTGAGTAGGTGCTGACACTGGAAGACAAAATGGGATTCCAAGCTGGTCATTAAGCTTTTTATAATAGATGCCGACGCTGTCGCCGGAAAAGATTCCATGACTCAGCGAATCAAGGATAGCCAGATGATGGAATGCGTGCCCTGGAGTATCAAGGAAACGAAGAGAGCGGTTATTCCCTAAGTCCAATTCGTCTCCGTCTTCCATAACATCAATTCTGGTCGGATCTATGGGTAAAATGGGATCAAACATGGAATCGAATTTTTTACCATAAACCTGTCGAGCTCCTGCAATCAGCTTTTCGGGATCAACCAGATGTTTTTTCCCCTTTTTATGAACCAGGAGTTTGGCGTTAGGACACTGGTTCATCAGTAAACCAGCCCCTCCGGCGTGATCCAGGTGAATATGGGTTACTGCAATTATGTCGATATCACTGGGGTCGAGTTCCAATTCCTCCAGGGCTTTCTGAATAATCTTATTGGAAGGTGAAGCTCCCGTTTCAATTAAAACAGTCTTTTGACCTTTGATGACATAAACCGTAGTTCGGTAGGGAGAATTTCCGTCAATCAGCTCGATTTGATAAATATTGAATCCCAGGTCTGTCACATAAGTCATCACAGCTCCAAGAATACTAACGTTGCGTTCTGCTGTCCCGAAAAGTCCTGAAGAAATGTGGCGATACATTCAGGGAACAGTCGGGCTCTGCAGAAACATTACAATTACATTTATTATTATGCGTTTTCTGTTGATCTGATGCTGTTTTTCTTTGGATTGCCATAGGGGTTCCAGGCGTTTTATGATAAACGGACAATGACTCACCAGCCAATACAATAAACCGCATTTAACGGGGAATCCCATGGATAATTTTCCTGCTGAATATTGGCATCTAAGATCTGATGGTAAAATAGAATGTGATCTTTGTCCAAGAGCTTGTAAGCTAAAGGAGGGGCAAAGGGGAAAGTGTTTTGTGAGGCAGCGGCAGAGTAATGGTTTAATCTTAACTACTTACGGAAGAAGTAGCGGGTTCTGCATAGATCCCGTCGAGAAAAAGCCGCTGAATCATTTTTTCCCGGGAACTCCCATTTTGTCTTTTGGTACGGCGGGGTGCAATCTGTCATGTAAGTTTTGTCAGAATTGGGACATCAGTAGATCACACGAGTTTGACCGCTTGAATGAAAATGCATCTCCCGGTGAAATCGCCCGGGCTGCAAGGCTGCATGGATGTCAGAGTGTTGCTTTAACCTATAATGATCCGGTCATCTTCCTGGAGTACGGTAGAGATGTGGCGCAGGCTTGTCATGAAAACGGAATCAAGGTGGTGGCAGTCACCAATGGTTATATCTGGAAAGAAGCACGGAAAGATTTTTTCTCGTTTATTGACGCAGCCAATATCGATTTGAAAAGTTTTTCGGATGACTTTTACAAACGTTTGACGGGTGGCGATCTGGAAACGGTGCTGGAAACATTAAAATACCTCAAAAAGAAGACAAATGTCTGGGTTGAAATTACAACTCTAATCATTCCGGGAGAAAATGATGGAGATCAGGAACTGAAGAAACTATCAGCCTGGGTATTGAATGAATTGGGAGCAGAAACCCCCATCCATTTTTCAGCATTTCACCCGGATTTTAAAATGAGGGATATCCCGGCAACACCTCTGGAAACGTTGGTCAGAGCCCGGCAGATTGCCCAGGATCAGGGACTTTTTTATGTTTTCACGGGGAATGTATATTACTCTCCCGGTGATACAACGTATTGCAAAAGCTGCGGGAAAGCTTTAATTGAAAGAGATTGGTATCAAATTTCAAATTATCGTTTAACTGAAACCGGCTGCTGCATCTATTGTGATACAAAGGTCGATGGCTGGTTTGGGGAAACCCGGGGAAAATGGGGGTCAAAACGAAAACCAATCCGGATATGATACCTGCAGTTTAGAATCCTCAAGGGGCTCTCTCCGGGCGACAGCCTTGCCGTTGGAGAGTAGTATCAAATCATGTTAGATTATTGGAAAATTCACTAGGGAGTGTTTATGGGGCAGTTCATTGTCAATGGCGGAAACAAACTTAAGGGGAGCATTGTTCCCTCAGGCAACAAAAACGAAGCCTTACCGGTGTTGGCAGCTGTTTTAATGAGCGAGAGACCGGTTACTATCCATAACATTCCGAATATTGGTGATATCAACAGCATGATGTCTATTTTGGAAGGTCTTGGCGTTTCAATCAGTCATCAGGGAGAGAACTCCTACGATTTTGACGCTTCTCAATTGATTTCCTCCTCTCCGGATCAAAAACTTTCGGAGTCTATTCGGGGATCGTTTCTGCTGATATCTCCCCTATTGTACCGCTTCAAGAAAGCCAGAATTTATATTCCGGGTGGTGATTCAATCGGAAGAAGAAGACTGGATACTCATATCATAGCGTTGGAACGCCTTGGAGCCGAGATCACCCGGGAATCGGGTTCGTTTATCGCCAAGGCAAATCGCTTAAAGGGATGTGACATTCTACTCGATGAAGCCAGTGTTATGGCAACTGAGAACATTATCATGGCGGCTGTGCTGGCAGAGGGTAGAACGACAGTGTACAATGCCGCTTGTGAGCCACATGTGCAGGGATTGTGTAATATGTTAACTGCCATGGGAGCCCATATTGAAGGCATTGGCAGTAACCGGCTTATAATTGAAGGAGTTGACTCACTGGCAGGATGCGATCACAGGATCAAACCGGATCATACCGAGGTGGGGTCATTAATCGGGCTGGCTGTTTCAACCAGAAGTGAAATTACAATTGAGAAACCGGATATCGATAACCTGGGATTGATACTGCCGTACTTCAAAATATTGGGAGTCCATACCAAAACCGTCGGTGAAGATCTATTGGTACCTGCTGATCAGGAATTGGAAATCAAAAACGATATCGACCAATCGATTCCCAAAATCGATGATGCTCCCTGGCCGGGATTCCCGGCTGATTTGACCAGTATCATGACGGTTGTCGCCACCCAATGCCGGGGAACCGTTCTTATTTTCGAAAAAATGTTTGAGAGTCGATTGTTCTGGGTGGATGGATTAATCCGGATGGGTGCAAAGATCATTCTCTGTGACCCGCATCGGGCTGTGGTGGTAGGACCATCAAGACTTCGCGGATGTATCCTTTCCAGTCCGGATATCCGGGCTGGGATGGCATTGCTGATCGCCTCTCTTTGTGCGGAAGGAACCAGTGAAATTCAAAATATCCAGCAGATCGATCGAGGTTATGCCCGGATTGATGATCGATTGATTGCTCTGGGAGCGGATATTCGGAGGGTATAGAAAAGCAGTTAGCTTTGAGCCCTCACTTCGAACGGTTTTGGGATACCAGAGTGTTATCTTTTGCTGCAGGCTTACTAATTCAAGCACTTAAACAAGGAAATCTTACAATAATCCGTGAAATTCAATATTGGAAACAAAACTAAGCATGCTTATTACTTTTGAAGGAATCGATGCCAGTGGCAAAACCACCCAGATGAACCTTTTAGGGGAGACCTTAAAAGCAAAAGGATTTGATTTTATCAATACCCGCCAACCCGGCGGAACGGATATCGGCTTAAAAATTCGTGAAATCCTGCTAAATCCTGAACATTCCGAGATGGTCCCTGAGACCGAAGTATTGCTGTATATGGCAGACAGGATTCAGCATATCAATCAGGTGATTAAACCATCCCTCAAGGCAAAAAAAATCGTTTTGTGTGATCGTTATCATGATGCAACCGTGGCTTATCAAGGTGGAGGCCGGCAACTTGATCTTTCCTGGCTGGAACCCCTGAAGATGAACCTTCTGTTAACTCCCGATTTAACATTATGGTTTGATATTTCAGTTGAAGAATCCCAAAGAAGATTAAATATCCGCAACAAAGCCTTAAACACTGAAAACTGCCGACTGGAGAGAGAAGACCGGGAGTTTTTTGATCGAATTCGCAAGGTTTACCAGAAGATTGCCAAAGAGGAACCGGATCGGTTTATTGTAATTTCCGCAGAGAATTCCATTGCTGCAATACAAAAAGAGGTCGAATCCCAGGTTTTATCAAAATTGAAGGGGAATTATGATTAATTTTCCCGGTGTATTCGGACATGAAAATGCAAAAGAACGGCTGTTGTCCGCCTATCAAAAAGACAGGATTCCTTCGGCTTACCTGTTTATTGGCGAAAACGGTATCGGAAAAAGTACACTGGTTAAAGCGTTTGCGCAGCTGATTAATTGCGAAACGAACGACTATTGTCGTCAATGCCCTAATTGTCGGCTTTATGATTCGGGTTCTCATCCGGATTTTAAGATCGTGAAACCGGATGGTCAGTTTATCAAAATCTCCCAGGTTCATGATTTGATCAATTTGCTAAGCTTGAAACCCGCCTATGCAAAAAAACGGATTATCCTGGTAAAGGATGCAAACAGGCTGAATCAGGAAGCCGCCAACAGTTTTCTGAAAATCCTGGAAGAACCCCCCCTTAATACCCTGATTATTCTGATGACCCTGGATGAAACCCTGCTTTTGGAAACCATCCTCTCAAGATGTCAAAAAATTCAATTCGCACCTCTAACAAAAAATAATCTGAAGAGAATCCTGGATAAAGATTATTCGATCAATGAAGAAGAGATTGAGTTGGTTCTTAATTATTCGAAAGGGATAGTACGTAAAGACTTTATAGCAAATTCAGCAGTGCTGTATACCATGCGGATCCAGGTTTTTAAAATACTGACCGGTTTAAGCGATGAAAGCATGGCGACCCATTTTAACCTCGTGGATCATTGGATTAAGAAAGAGTTGCACAATTACTTCTTCGAATTCTGCGCCCATTGGATTAAGGATTTTTGCTATTTTAAGGATCAGCAGCTTGAATTGGTCACCAATAGAGACTTAATGGGGGAATTGAAAGCGATGAATTTAAACTATACCAAAGAACAGCTGTTGTGGGCGTTTAATCTAACCATAGAGACGGAAATGGCTGTTCGCTTGAATGCAGGGAAAGCACTGGCAATAGAGAGTCTTCTTATCCAGTTAAAACAGGTGTTTGCAGGAGCACTTGTAATTTAGATCTCCTTATTCGGGTGATTCCAAGTCGGGTGTGGTAATCTCAAACACTGTACCTTTTTCCGGTTCGGAATATACATGAATATTCCCCCCCAATTGGTTAACAGCTTCCTGCACCGCAGCAAGCCCATAACCTCTACCAGAAATCTGTGTTGTATCATCTTTGGTCGAAAATCCCGGTTTAAAGATGAACTGCATAATTTTTTCATTGGAAAGTACTTCCAGATCTTGTTCAGTTGCCAGCTTTTTCTCAAGGATTTTAGATTTTAAAGCTTTAATGTCAATGCCACACCCGTCGTCCGCCATTGAAATAGTAAAAATTCCGTTTTTTATGGAAGCAGAAAAAAATAGTCTGCCAAAATCGGGCTTTCCTTTTTTGACTCGGATATCGGGGCTTTCAATGCCATGGTCAATGCTGTTCTGCATGACATGAACCAGCTCCTCAAAGAGCTGCCGATAACGATCATAAGAGATCTCAACCAGTAATCCATTGAATTCTATAGCAACCACTTTGGAGAGTTGCTTGGCCAACTTGTTAGCCGCAGTAGCCAAAGTTCTGAATGCATTTGAGATGGGTTGTTTTCTGAAACGGTTGAATATCTCTTCAAAATCGGCATCATGGTCTTGCTTAATAACTTGTTTTAACTCTTCTTTGAGTGTCTTTATCTTTGTTTCAGCGATTCTAAAATAGCGTTCATCCGATAATAATTCTTCCGGAGGGATAATCTCAGCCAGTTCGTTCAAACTCTTATTCAGGCAGGTTTCAAGATTGATTATTCCATTTTTGATTATTTCTTTTTCAGTGTTGTTTAAATTCCGATTTTCCTTTTGAATTTCTTCAATGAGGGATTCCAACCTGTGGGATTCAAGAGCGATGGCATTTAGATGATAGGTATTGCTGTTTCCTTTAACGGTATGGAGTGTCATCAGGAGTTTTGTGAACTCAGTTTCACTCGCGTTGGAGCTTATTAGCTGATACAGAGCCTGGAAATCTCTTTTTAGACTTTTAATAAAACTAATGAATTCATTTTTATCGGCAGCGATTTTGTAAATCTTATCCTTTCTTTCTTCATCCAGCTCCAGCTGCTTTTTCAGCGTTTTTTCCAGGGTGACATCTGTCAGAATCACCATGATTCTATTTTGCTCACTTTTTACCAGAGCATCAATTAAGCGAAATTCGATTTTCAGATGTCTGTCATTAAGCTCCACCTCCGATGGAAGTATCTCCTCTAGATCCTGCAGGTCGGTTGTCCCCTTGAAAACCAGATCCAGTACATCGCGCAGCAGTGAATGTTGCTTTTTTTCAAGTTGACTAAAAAGCAGATCAAAAATATTCCGGTTTTCGATAGCAGAATTAAAAAGAGAGGTGCAGGTTTTGGAGTAAACCGGTTCAATCAGGTATTGGGAGTTAAAAGTTAAAAAACCTTGCCCCGTATTATCCAGCAATTGTTTAATGGATTCTGTTCGTTCCGTTACCTTCTGTTTCAGGATGTTTTCATGATGTTTCAGTTCGATATTCTTTTGTGACAGTTGCTCCGATTTTTTAGCCAGTTCTTTGGACAAAAACTCTTGACGGGAAAACGCCAGCGAAAACTTTCCCGAGAGAAAAAAAGCCTGGGAGCAGATCATTCCGAATACGCCAAAGGGAACCCAGAATCCCGTAAAAATAATCTGCCGATCAAATAGAATGTCATTGATGGCTGTTGCAAACAAGATAATGAATCCCAGCAGAAAAACAACTGTACCTTCCCGACCCTGCCTGAGAGCTCTTATAATAATAAAGATCACATAGAAAAGGAGAATCAGGGTCAGGAGTTCAAAATAGGGAATAATCAAACTGCTTGTTTCAACTGTAACAAAAACCAGGGAAACCGAAGCCGCTGCACTTGCAATCTGCAGCAACCGGGTGAACCTGGAAGAAAACAGTGTGGAAAACACCGATTGTGTGAACATGGCGAAGAGTGGTACCACCAGAAAAAAAGTCAGTTGCTCAATTTTGATCAAAAATGACCAGTTCCAGGCAGGAAAAGAATGTGCCAGGTATCGCTCTCCGGTAAGAAGAGTGCGTAGCGCCATTGCCAGGCAGAAAAGGGCAAAGTAGAGAGAAGAGTGTTCAACACGACGAAACAAAAATATTCCCAGGTGGTACAGACCCATAATAAGAATACTGCCAAAAAGGAAGAATTCAAAATTGGTGGATTGTTCCCGTAACTCCCGAATATCTTCCTCAACGCCCAAAAGAATTGGAAATCGCATACCCCCATCTTTACTATGGAAATTTCCAACCTGAAGGACAATCTCCAGTTGATCCGATTTGGGTAAAAATGGAACAACCTGGGGTAATATGCGCGGGTGGCTGGTTCCCTTTGAAGTGCCGATAACTCCACTGGAACCAGCCAAATCATTACCTACATATAGTTTATATGCGGAATTGATATCCATGAGCTTGAAGGCCAGTGATTTTTCCTGGTTTCCCAGCAAAACAGTCAATCGAAAAGTATGATTCCCTTGGCCGGACAGGCGTTTTCCGTTGATTTCATGCTTGGTCCAGATTCCCGGTAGACGGATATACTCCTGACTAGACAGGTTTTGATTCCAAATATCGGCCGATGATATCAATTGATTATGAAAAAGCTGCCATTCTCCATCCAGGCGAATGGTTCCCTTTTCGGCCAGATCCCAATTTCTTAAATCCAGTATTCCTTTTTCTGCAACGGGACGTTTTGGAAAGGTTATCGCTCCAGGTTGTGAAGGAAGTGCGAAAATCAACAGGAGCAGGTACAGGATAAAAATAGAGAATCGTGTCATTGATAATAACCTGACGGTGAGGAGAAATCTTTATTTTACAGAATACTCAGGTTGAAGAAGTTCAGTTCCGGAATATCAAGTTTACCGTTGAATCTCCGGGTTGCTGCCTTGGGCGCCAATACCTGATTACTTGATATTATCTTCAATAATTGAACTCAGAATAGCAAGGCCTTTTTCCGTTTCATCATTAAAGGGGAATCCACAACCGATGCGGATAAAATTGTCAAATCTGCCGGAGGTTGAAAAAACAGTTCCGGGAAGTATGGATATCCTTTTTTCCAGGGCCCTCTGGTAGATATTTATGCCATTTACTCCCTCAGGCAGTTCTATCCACAGCAGGATCCCCCCCTTTGGTTTGTAGATTCTCACCTGTTTGGGGAATAAACGGTTGATAGCATCTGCGAATTGATAAACCTGTTGTTTAATCTGTATTCTCAAAGATCTTAAATAGCGTTCATAATTTCCGCGAACCATGAAGACCGAAAACAGATGTTGTTCAAGAGATGAGCTGGAAACAGAAAACCCTGCTTTTAGTTTCAGAACCTTGTTAAAAAAACGCTTTCCGGGAAGCGTCCAACCAATTCTGAGTCCTGGTGCCAGAGTCTTGGAAAAGGATGAGCAGAAAATTACCAGGTCTTTCCTGTCAAATGCCTTTAGAGGAATCGGCCGTTGTTTTCCGTAATACAGTTCGGCGTTGATATTGTCTTCAATAATCGGGATCTCCTTCCTATTGAGGAATTCAACCAGACTCCTTTTATTATCATCGGGCATAAGAGATCCCAACGGGTTATGGAAATTTGGCACTAACAGACAGGTTTTAACAGGATATTTGCGGACGGCATCCTTTAAGGCATCAATTTTAACCCCGGTAACCGGATCTGTTGGAATCTCGACGGCCATCAGGTCCAGGTCTTCCAGCAAAGGTAAAAAGCCGTAAAAGGTTGGTGACTCGATGGCAACAATATCACCGGGCTTGGTAATCGCTTTCAGAGCCAGGGAAACAGCTTCGGTGCAACCGTTGGTTATGATATAGTCTTTGGCGTTGATCCCATCCACAATACCCAATGATCGCAAGGATAGTTGACGACGCAATTCCGGGTCACCTTGTGGCAGGCTGTATCCCAGAATCGATTCCATTTCCCGATCGGTGAGATCCTTTAATACCTTGCGCAACTCCTGAAACGGCAGGAATTTTGGCGAGATCATGGCCGTTCCCATATGAAGGTAATCGGGATGATTCACCGCTTTCAAAGCCTGGTTAACGAAGGAGGGGACCGCAACCCTGTGAGGCGTATCTGACTCCTGTTTTAGCATGGAAAAGGAGAGTCCTTCCGGCGGATCAGCATCTGTTTTAAAGGCTGTCAGATTTTCAACCGTAAACAACTTAACATAGTAACCCGATTTCGGTCTGGCTTCGATTAATCCTTTTTTCTCCAACTCAATATAGGCTTTATAAACAGTGCTGATACTGAGATTCAGTTTTTTGTGAAGCTCACGCGTGGATGGCAGCTTTTCCCCCGGTTTGTATACCCCGTTTTTTATCTTCTTTTCGATATCCCGGGCTAAAACCTTGTAACGAAAATGTGATTCATTTTGAGTCATGATTCATTCAGGTAAGATTTAACTGCTTGATAAACTGAATCAAAGATGAATACTTTCGCGAACTGCTTTTATGACTTTTCAGGTAAATCCGAAAATGATCCTCCAGTAATTGTATCTCTGGAAACAACGATACCAGTGACCCTTCTGCCAGCTCTTTTAATACCGTATATTTTGGAACAAAACCAACTCCCATTGAGTTGATCACAGCGTTTATCATTCCCCTGACATGATTGATGCGCGTAATCCTTGTTAACCGAAGATTCAACTCCAGCGGCAAGGCATGAATAAAATTGTCCCACCATGTCAGTTCCTTATCCATCGAAATAATGTTGCAGTTTTCAAGATTGACAACCTCTGTGATATTTTGCCGCTTCAAATATTGAGGGGAAACAATCACTACATATTCTTCCCGGAAAAGAGTAATGGTCCTGACATCAGGGTGTTGGTGCGTTTTACAGTCGATAAGAATATCAAGCTTATCATTTAAGAGATCCGGGAACAGAAAATTGCCCAATTGGAAATCAAGATGAATCCTTGGGTGTAAGCGTAAAAATTCACTCATGTTTTTGATGAGAATACTAACCCCGAACTCTATGGGTGATCCTAATCGTATGAACTCAATCGACGTCTTTTCGCTGTTAATCAGATCTTCAGTCGCTTCCAGTTCGGAAAAGATCTTCTGGCAACTGAAAAACAGAATCTCTCCCTTTTTCGTTAACCTGAATTCACTGCCGCTTTTTTCCACCAGTTTATGACCAATGCTGGTTTCCAGCTTCTTAATGGAATGACTGACCGCAGATTGAGTGACAAATAACCGTTTGGCACAATTCGAGTAGTTTTTTGTCTGGGCAAGGGTATAAAAGGTTTTGAGCTGGTTTAAATCCATGCTGTAAAATTCCCTATGAAAAAAAATCATACCTTGTATGAATTTTTTAAATTATACTTGGGGGCGACTATCTGATAATGATATATTAATTGCTAAATGCTACCAGAAAGTTAACATATTTGTTTTCTGAAAAGTATGTTTTCAAAATACTCGTAAAAGAACGGGATTAAATTCATTTATCATCCCGGTGTTGAAGACTGACTAGTAATGGTTGCAGCATATTGGACCAAATAAATGCTGGGATAAATCACGTACATGCTCATTCTAGAGTATTTTGGGCATCAATATTTATTTTATCAGAACGGTAGGGCGGCTTTACATGGCCGCCTTTGAGTTGGTTCTGGCGGGGATGTAACCCCGCCCTACCATAATCCTTGTTTTTAGCAATATGTGCTTGTTTAAGTGCTTATGGATGCTAACCCGGCATAATCGGGAATGCTTCAGGTATTTCAGCGCATTCTAAAGCCTTAAAATTCAGCGTGATAAATCACGGCAGATTTTTGTATTGAATTCGCGACATCTTTTTTGTAATTGTTTAACCATTCTAAAAGGAGGCAGATTATGACCCTAGGGATTTTTAATATTCCTGAACCGAAAAACGAAGCGGTTCGATCCTATCTCCCCGGATCAGTTGAAAAAATGACACTAAAAAAGGAACTTGAAAAGCAAAAAAGCAATCCGGTTGAGGTGCCAGTGATCATTGGCGATGAGGAAATTAAGACCGGAAGCACCGTAGATATTAAAGCTCCCCATGATCTGTCCTTAAACCTGGGGAAATTCCATCAGGCAGGTGAAAGGGAGGTCAATCATGCGATTGAATCTGCATTGGAAGCCAGGAAAAGCTGGAGTAAAACACCGGTGGAGGAAAGAGCGGCTGTTTTTCTCAAAGCGGCCGATCTGCTGACCGGACCGTGGCGGGATGTGATAAATGCTGCCACCATGCTGGGACAGAGCAAAAACGTTTTTCAGTCGGAGATTGAAGCGGCTTGTGAATTGGCTGATTTCTGGAGATTTAATGTCGCCTATATGATGGACGTTTATAAAGGTCAACCTCCGGTCAGTCCGGCAGGCATGTGGAACCGGGTTACCTATAGGCCCCTGGAAGGATTTGTTTTTGCCATCACTCCTTTCAATTTCACCGCGATTGGCGGTAATCTGCCAACGGCTCCGGCGATGATGGGGAACGTTTGTGTATGGAAACCGTCAAGCACCGCCGTCTTAAGCAATTACTATCTGATGAAGATTCTCAAGCAGGCTGGTCTGCCCGATGGTGTAATCAATTTTGTACCGGGGAAAGGTCGCTCTGTCGGTGATCCTGTACTAAAAAGCCCCCATTTCGCGGGAATTCACTTCACCGGCTCAACTGTAACCTTTAATTCCATGTGGAAAACCGTGGGAGAAAACCTGAGCAACGGACTTTATAAGACCTATCCCAGAATTGTCGGTGAGACTGGTGGTAAAGACTTTGTCTTTGCCATGCCTGATTCTGAAGTGAAAGCTTTGGCCGTTGCCTTGGTGAGAGGGGCTTTTGAATATCAGGGACAAAAGTGTTCCGCAGCCAGTCGAGCCTATATTCCGGCATCAATCTGGCCACAAGTTCTGCAGTATTTAAAGGAGATGATTGCCGAGATTACGGTGGGGGATGTTTGTGATTTCAGAACCTTTATGGCCGCTGTCATCGATAAGAACTCCTTTGATAATATTGCAAGTTACATTGATTACGCAAAACAGGCTGATGATGCTGAGGTGATCATTGGCGGAGAGTATGACGATTCCAAAGGGTACTTTGTTCATCCGACAATCATCCTGACCACCAATCCAAAATTCAAATCCATGGAAGAGGAGATCTTCGGTCCTGTCCTGACGGTGTATGTCTATGATGATAACGAGGTCGATGCCACCATGGATTTGTTGGATGAAACCAGTCCTTATGCTTTGACAGGTGCGATTTTTGGAAAAGACAGGGGGTTGCTGCAGAAAGCATCCGACAGATTGGAGAATGCCGCGGGGAATTTTTACATCAATGACAAACCGACCGGCGCCGTGGTAGGTCAGCAGCCTTTTGGCGGAGCAAGAGCCAGCGGGACCAATGATAAAGCCGGCAGTATTCTGAATCTGTTAAGATGGGTTAGTCCGAGAGCTATCAAGGAAACTTTTGTGCCCCCCACCGATTTTAAGTATCCATACATGACTGAGGAATAGGCCTCTCATTCCCTTCGGAATTACGGGGATATAATACTTAACTCAAGAGTTAAGTATTATATCCCCGTAATTGTTTTATTTCCATATGCCAACTTTATCTGCTTTGGCTTTTTTTTCCAGTTTTTGAAATCTTTTATAATATTTGGAGTTGGGTGGAATCATCATTGCCGTGCCGTATCCAGCCTTTATGATCTCTTCGTTCAGCATGGTATCTGCCAGCCAGATGTAGCCCAGTAATCTCCCATATTTATCACGCTCTTCTGTATCCAGTTCCAGACGGAAAAATCGACGCGGATCTTTCAACGTAATCAGATTCTCCACAAAACGGCTTGCCTCCAATCCTTTTTCCCGGACTTCAGATAGTGTCATGCCAAGCCTTTTGGCATCACGCTGCATTTTATATTGATCGTGTACTTCCGGTGTATCAACACCAATTAAGCGCAACTTCTCGGATTTGTATTGTTTGCCGGATATGATCAATGTGTCCCCGTCGATCACTTTTTCGATGTCCACCTTCTCCTGGTTTCTTGCTATCAATTCCGGAACAAAAGGTTTTTTATTTGAAATCTGATCCTCAGCGGTAAAAATGGATACTCCGCCATAAAGAAAAAGCACAACGGCTCCGATTATTATGATTTTTTTTGGTGAAGAGACCAGTTCCCTTAAGAAGGAAAGCCAACCTCCTTTGTCTTGAATATTAACCGTTATCAACCGTTTTATTCTGGAAAACAGCATAATTACCCCGTTAAATCAGATTTAAGCAACAACAACCTGTCTACTATCCTTTAATAAACAGATTGAAGAAAAGGAATCCAACCACCAGGATAGCCAAAAGCACGGCAAAAACGTTGGTTACGCTCTTCAACTCCTTATCCGAGAGAGGATCTTCCTGTAGATCAGGTATATTGTTTGTTTTTTCGGGCGTCTCTGCGGGTTTCCTGTTTTTGTCAAAACTAAGAATGGTTTTTTTGGTTTCGGGTTGTTCCGGAAAAAGAGTGTTCTCTTCAATATGTTTTTTTATCGTACCAAAGAAATACCAATAGGTGGATTGATTGTCCCCGGAATACCGGGTTGCTTGATCGTTTCCTAATTCTATTTCTACCTGTTGGGCAATGTCTTCATATTTCAATATGTGATTCAGAAAGGAGTCAAAATCGGTGCGATCGAATTGCTGAAAAAACTTAAAAAAATCGGAATTATCGGGGTGCCTGTCCCCGGAATCTTTCATAATGTATAGCACCGACCAACGTAAAAAAGTTCTTGGCAATTCATTGGATGAAACACCTCCTTCGAAAATCCAGTCAGCGAATGATTCAAACACCTCTTCATTGAGAGTGTTTTCTTTGGTAATCAGGTAATCGAAAATATTTTTCATAAACGGATCCTTTATAATGGTTTATTTACTTAACCAGCCAGGGATTATCAATTTATACCTTAATAAATCAGTTTGGCATCTGTTATTGTCGGTGTTGCTTTATCATCAATATGCCGTAAGAAGCACTATTTTTACAAACTTAATATCTTTGCAGCACTTTTCCGGTGTTCATCTCAATGCGTGGCAACCCGCGGATTACATAGCGGTGCAGCATTGTTCTACTGCACGGTCACAACCCATGGTTTTAAGTCGCTTAATGCAGTTGAAGAGATCAGGTAACGCTCGTCACAAGCTGAAGAACGGAGCTGTATCTCTTTAAGCAATTTGTGTAAGGACCAGGATTCCGTTTCCCCTTTAGCAATTGGAGGGTATTCGGAAACATACCCCCACATGTGCTGTAACGCGTTTCTCAAACCACCCGTTGAGGGGGGTTGTCTTAACACCTCTGTCACCACCTTTGTCAATTCCTCAAAGCCGGGTCGAGGGTCTGAATAGGATACTCCCCTTCCCAGCTCCCGGTAAAGATTGACATCTCTTGCAAGCACTGAATATTTATGATGGCTCCACAACTGCTGGGCGTTTTTAGGCAGAGGTATACGCCCTTGCTCCTTGTTCCGGTACTTGATTTCAAGCAGTTGCAATTGTGTGTAAGGTTCATCGATGTAGATTTTTGGCCATTTTTCCGAGTTGGTTTCCGCAATGATCGCAGGAGATCTATCCGTATACCCTCTTAATGACATCTCTGCCGCCAATAAGAGGTGACGCTGCTTGAGAGCCCAACCAAAATCAACCCATCGCATTGTTTCGGGATGACGGGAATATCCTTTTTTACCGTTTACCAGAATGGAGACAATTCCATGGAGCTCACGATGTTCACCCAGCAGACTTTGCCGGTTCAGATATCCCGGATGAATGTCCCAAATTCGCATGAAGTCGATTCCTTTTAAATATGGTATTCATCAGTGAAATCAGCGATTGATGAGCGGCACTTGCCTGGAATGTTGAGCTCCAGGATTTCTGTTGTTGCAGATTCACTCTTTTGCTGTTTTCTGAAAATGCGCTTTCCTGCGATCAAGGCTTTCTTTCGGCCAATATTCCTTCAGATCGTAATACTGGCTGACAACGGGGATATCGGAAGGAAGACTGATCCAAGGCTGTTTGGATTCGGTATAGATATTAATATCCGGTGGCAGCAGATCAGGATTATCGAGAGTTCCGACCCTGACAAAGTTAATTGAATCCCCCGCTCCTGAGTAATTACTCCAGACTGCAATTCGGCAGACGGGGCAGCGCCATATTTTCTGACCTTTTCCACTAAAGGACGGGGTATTGATGGCCTCAGGCGTTCCCTTGATTGTTATTACCCGATCAGCCTCAATTACGGCATTCAGGGCAAATGACGCGCCGGTCTCCCGCTGGCACCAGCGACAATGGCAGCAGTGAACAATCATCGGTTTACTTGTCATTTGATATCGAATATTGCCGCAAGTGCAACCGCCATTGAGTGTTGTTTCTTCTATCATGTTTTTTGGATTTTTGATTGTTGAATTACTTTTAAAGCCACCTCTTCCGAAAGTATCCGACCAACTCTGACGGACGATTCGGATGCTTGGGAAAAAACGCCATAAATAAAGTCCTGCAATTCCTCCAGCAGATCCTGATCCCAATCGATTTTCATGCCCGGAAGCGACGCCAGAATCTTATGATCGTCCTCACCGTCTTCTATCTGCTCCAAAAGACCGAACGGCCGACATTCCACGATTGTGCCCGTTTTCAATGGTTCATCGGTGATCACATAGCAATCCAGATTATCGCCGTCGGCGGCTGTTGTGTCCAAAATGAAGCCATATGGATAAGGATATGCCAGGGGCAATCGGACCGTTGTCAGGTATTCAAGGGTTTTCTCGTTATATTTGTGCTTCTCGTAGGAACCGCCTTCGCTTTGAATAAATACCTTAATCATAACGAGCCTGCTGTGAAGATGGACAGAATTTGATCACGTCAAATGATCCCCTTTTTTTCATTCCCAAAAGGAATGGTACAACGCAGATATTCAGATTGGAAACAGTAAAATCATGCCCTGATACTCTTCCCGATATAACTGTAGATGAATTGATCCCGTATTTTGTTATCTTTAAAGGCACTCGATCGTAGTATTCCCTCACAAGTGAATCCGGCTTTTTCAAGAACCCGGGCAGAAGCTTGATTGGTGGTAAATGGTTCGGCAAAAACCCTGTGTAGCTTCAGGTCTTGAATCGCGTACGCGGTCAGGCAATTTACGGCTTGAGTCGTTATTCCCTTTCCCCAAAACGGTTCTGCAAGCCAATATCCAAGTTCCGCCGTATAGCGATGCACATCTTCGCCGGGAACAAGCCCGATGCTGCCAATGGCTTCTGATTGAGTGGCAATGGCAAAAACAGTTGCCGGTTTTGCTGCAATGACGTGAACTATAAAGGATTCTGCGTCATGAATTCCATATGGATACGGGAACACATCACGCAAATTCAACCAGATATTTTTATTGTTCGCATGGTCGGCTAATGCAGGCGCATCCTCCATTTGCCAGTCGCGGATTATATAGTCTCCAATTTCTCGGTGCATTGATATTCAAACTCAAAAAGAACCGTGGTTGACTGATTATCCGCACTCTTTTTATTTGAGAGCGGTGGTGAATGAGATGAAAGAATCTGCCTATGACTGCAAAGAGGAATAAGAATAACCAGCTTCTTTTTGATTTCGGCTGATGGCTGTTTTATTGTGGTGAAGCTGTCTTAGAAGTTATTAAAGGTCTTTACTATTCTCCTTGTAAAGCGTTTTCCCTCCGGAACCGAACAGCAAGGCCAGTAATTTAAAGACTAAGCCTAATCATTAAATCATCTTTAGATGAAGAGCCAAAATCAAATATGGCCGCTGTCGTTGATGTAATCATTTAATATTTCAGTCATAACTTCCTCCCAATTGTCTCCGGAATCTGAACTGTATGTTTTTTTCGTTCGGCTATATTTCCGATCTGATTCGATATCAAAAAGATAGACTTGATATGTTCCCCTGTTTTTTCTCCATTTTACATCATAAGTTATGACAACATCTAATCCCAACTGTTTGCCTTTGCTGAAGATAAAGGCATCATTAGTCTGAAAGCCGCTGAAAGCACTTTCTTTTATCCAGGTTTTTTTTGTGATATCCGGATCATAATCCAAACCTTCGCCTGCATCCGTTGACACATAGAATTTTGTCAACTCAATCCCTTTTCCTGCCAGAAGGTTCTTATAATAAGAAATAGCCTTTTTCCCTTGTTCTATTTCCTTTGAGGTAGTCCGGTTATATGAGCGGTGGTCCAAAAAACGGGCTGCTTTTTTGAAACGACCGGCATTCCTTTTGTTCACGGCGTCAGTAATTCTGACGCAACGAACAAGATAAGCTAACGTTTTATCTCCATCATCAAACAACTCTCCATTTTCGGCAAACATCCCATAAGCATAGTCAGAGTCGTAATTATTTGTCGAAGAGGACCAATAATAGCTTTTTGTGGAGGATACATATCCGGGAAATCGGTCCTTTATATTAAAGGATGTGACCAGATCCCTCTTGTTCGGCAGCTTCCAATCATCGTATCCGTCGAGTTCGAGGTCGGCACAATACCTGTCAGCTAGCCACCAGACTTTTTCTTCAGCTTCCCTTTTCTGCCACATTAAACCGGTAGATTCATCCCTTACAACATTAAAGGATTCCACTATTTCTTTTGTTTCTGCGGCCTGTTGAGGTTTTGGTTCACTTTGGGTTGTCTGGCTGTCAGACCTTTTTAACTGTCTGATGCGGAATTTTGCAATCTTCTTATAAAATCCATCGGGAAATTCTTTGAGATAATCCTCAAAATCTCGAATGTCCTCAGATGTTTTTACCATATCCCAAAGCTCCTGATCGAGTTGTGAAGGACTGTTTGAAGCAATCAGGATTGGGTTGCCATAACTACTGACAGGCGTTTCGTTTCCAGTTGGAATCTCAACCGGTTTTTGCGTATCGTTAAAAGCAAGTGACAGGGTGCTGGCAAAACAAAAAAATAACACAAGTCCTATGGATAGGATTCTTATCACATTTCTCCTCGTATAATAATGTTTTTATATTGAAGATACATCTGTTGCTTGAATCGATTTTTGTGATAGAAAGTCGGAATCGGGCTTGTTTAGCTGTGTCAATAGGGTCCAACCAGAATCTCATTCATAATCTATTGAAGAACGAATATTAAATCTGCAAAGCCCACTTAATGTATATGTTGGAGTAAGCCCGGCACAGTGAAAAATTAATAGATCATATTCAATGACTAGTATTTAAACGTTTTGCCCGGTTTTTGATATTTAAGACTGTTATAAGATAGCAGTCTTAAATAAAAAATAGTTCACCAATAAAAACATCTCATAGATCCTCTATTCCTCCTTAAAAATAGGAATAGAGGATCTATGAGATGTTTTTTCGTCTTTTTGAACCAAAAGTAACTCAAATACACCCTTTTAGAAAAGGATTTTTGGTTTATTTGTTAATTTCGGGGCCAGCCACCATATATAATGCCAGCGTCAGGCTTGCGCTATTGTACATGGGGCATCCAAATATGCAGGTATGCCTTAACTCACGCCTGACAGCTTCGCACTTTCATATCTTGTAGCGATTCTCCATTCTCAAAAGCTAAGCGGTCTTTGTCTTTTTCACGTGTTTGGCGATAATTCTTCTGATTTTCTCATAGGATGGCGGGGGGCCGCTACTTAATTTTTTCCCATTGACAAATATGCCATCCGCAATGCCCCATTCTAAAAATGACTCACGATCTGTGGTATCAATTGTCTGGAAAACCACCTTGTCTCCGAATACGGCACTTGCTCTCCTGGTTCTCTCATACACCATATTCTGAGCAGGACACCAACCGTTTAGGAAGGCGGTCACATTTACTTTGCCAGAGCTGGAAGGGATTTGTTTTTTCTGTTTTATCCAACGGGGAGGCTGTGTGTCGTCTGTGAAAGGCTTCCAAACCAATAGAGCCATTCCATCCCGATCAGCTTTCTTATAACCATGTTTTTTGAACCAGGATGCTTTCATCCAAAAAGGTAACCAAACTCCCCATGCGGCCATTCCTTTTGCGCCTTTCTCTTTCGCGTCGTCTTCAGCAGCTTTCAGAAGTGCTTTTCCCATACCTTTCTTTTGAAAATTACCCCTGCCTTTCTTATAGCCATGAATCCAAATGCATAGGATGAAGAACAGGTTATTGCCTTGGATGGACGACTCTTCGATTGGTAAATATTGAATCATACCACCGACTTTCCCGTCGTCATCAAGAGCAAGCTTGATCCGTAAACCTCTATCCTTATATTTACGATACCAACAGGCTTTATGATCGCCCGCTTCTTTGATTTCATCCGACCAATCTTCAAGGCACTCGAAATAAAGAGCTTCATGTTCAGGAGTTAAATCGACAACTTTCATGATTATTCCTTGGTTAGTATGATGATCGGCTGCCATCACCACCGATTCAATCTATAGGTTAAGCGCCAAATATTCTGCTCCTAAATAAAAAGAATACTGCACCAAGCAAACAGAATCCTGCCCAAAGGTAATCCAAAGAGATTTTCTCTTTCATAAAGAAGATGGAAAAGGGAACAAAAATAAATAAAGTAATCACTTCCTGCAGGATTTTCAATTGCCCTACAGATATGACTTCATGACCCAGGCGATTTGCCGGGACCTGAAGCAGATATTCAAACAAAGCAATTCCCCAGCTTACCAATGCAGCAACAATCCAAGGCTTATGGGAGAGATTCCGTAAATGCCCGTACCATGCAAATGTCATAAAGACATTGCTACAGCAAAGCAATAAAACCGTGATCAAAATTCGATTCATAATTTTTCAAACATAACTCTTATATGAAGACAGGTTCCAACTTATCGCTATGCAATAAAGTGAAAACCAGGTTTAAAACTATTTGGTAATCCACATTATGAATATGTACTAAGTCTTTAAATAATCAGCAATCCTAAAAAAAAATCTAGTAATTCAGTCGGAAGCAGGATGAAATAATCTACTATTTGGATTTTAGGACTAAAACGATGGTTTTTTATGTGCCTCAATGTAAATACGTTCAGTTATGCAATGCCTGAACGAAAGAGTTCAAAAACACGACATCCTTAATCTGATTCTTCGCAGCCCTGATTATTTTCATAAAAGTGTATACACTGTTTTCGTCAGGTTGAGCAGATAGTATCACAATATAACGGCTTTGCTGTCCTATATTAAGCGACTTATCGTTTGCATGACGTCAAATGCTACGCATTGCAACCGGATGATCCTTATTTAGTTCCAGAAGATCCCAAAGATTGCCATATAAATCTTCGAATACTGCCACCATGCCGTATTCCTGTTTCTTTGGTTCTCTGACAAACCTTATTCCTTTGGATTTCATGGCTTCATAATCACGCCAAAAATCATCGCTATTGAGAAAAAGGAAGACACGGCCCCCGGATTGATTGCCGACAAATGGCTCCTGTTCCGGTTTCGATGCCCTGGCCAAAAGCAGAGTTGCTCCTTTTGAGCCAGGAGGAGCTACGACAACCCATCGTTTGTCTTGCTCGGGTTGATATGTATCCTCGATCAATTCAAAATTGAGCTTTTGGGTGTAGAAGTCGATGGCTTCATCGTAGTCTTTGACCACTAAAGCAATGTGAACAATAGATTGTTTCATATCTCTTATGATTTAATAATTGGTATTTTGTTCATTGACAGTCAGTTTTTCGTTTATCAGGTGAGTCAACAGCAGACACTTCTTAATAGATAAATCCCTCCCTTTCCTGAGCAGCTCGTGAAATACGGTCGGATATCCACCCTTGAACCCGATTATCAATGTATTTGACAGGATTATAAAGATCATACAGATTCAGATCATTTGAAATAAATCCCTCCCTTTTAGTCATTTCAGCAATTCGACAAATCCGGATGATTTCAATCACATCGGGTAATATGGATATCCCGTTCGGGTCCAGATTTCGTACGGAAAGGCCGATGATCTCAGGGTTGAAATCCTTGACGGTTGTCTCAACGCATTGCTGGAAATCTTCTTTGAACATCAGATCCAGCACTTCCACCCTATGCTTTTTCTTATCGATATTCCCTGCCAGATAGGCAACACCAAGAGGATAAGGCAAGAGTGGCGCTTTGTGTCTGTTCTCCGAAATGAGCAGTATCTTCAAAGCATCCTCTTTTTCAAATTTATGTCGACATGAGAAGCTGCAAAAGATCTTATTTACAGACAATCACCCATCTCGATCCTCTCGTTTTTGTAAGCTAAATCTGGAGAGGATTATTTTAATCCTCTCTCATTAAAGAATTGGGAATATTGTTTATCTGTCCCCTTAATATGCTTTCTGAGCCAATCTCTTAAAAAGTTCATTATTTCAATAGACAGTGATATTTCACCTTTCTCAAATCTATCTTTAACATCGGTAACTTTTTGGATAAAGGCAGAATGTTCTTTTTCATGACTATTTGCATCGGGATATCCAAACTTAGCAAAATATTTCTCTTCGGTTTTGAAATGAACAGTGGTGTAAATGACCAGCCCATCCACTATTTTCCCTAAAATCGCCTTGCTTTTACCTTGAGTCATTGCGTCATTCAATTCATTTATCAAGGTAATGAGCTTTTGATGCTGTAAATCGATCTCAATTACATTTACACTTAGATTACTATTCCAATCAATTAGCGCCATTTATAACCTTTTTGAAGTAGTTGTCAGAAAAAACCAATTTAAATTGGAAATTTCGGAAAATAAGTTCAATTTTTATCAGGTATACTATCGCTTGCTTCATCAGATGAGTCAAGACTGATTCCCTTACACATTTTTATTATGTTTGAATGCTGTATCAACTGTTGTTTTAATCAGTCCTTACTGATGAGTCCCTCACTTTTTTTGCAACAACAAAGCAGATATAAAACATCCAAAAAATCAACCCGATGTGGAGCACATCGTTCTCATTAAACCAGATCCCCTTGTTCCATAGTGTTTTTGACAGGCCGAGGCCGAGATAGGAGTAGTAGGCAGCCATGACCACACCTAGGAAGAGCCAGGTGAACATAAGAGCCAGGTCCAATTTTTCCCTATGCTTTCTGTACCTGATTGTATTAACCGCAAACAGGATCAGATAGTTCGGTGTGGTAAATAAAACTATCAACTCAAAGGAGACTAGAAACCTGTTCGGTACCAGCGCGCCAGCAATGCAGAGAGCGGAATAGATCAGATTATTTGCCAGCGCGTAAACGGGCAGGACTCTTTTCATCAGGCTTCCGGCGGATGAATGAGTGACAGCCATGACCATTGCGTTTATGCTGGAAATACTTGCAAGATAATAAAAAATCTCAACCCAACTGAGGTATGAGCAGACCTCTTTTCCCCTGCATTTGAGTTCATAACTTAGGGATTGGTAATCTGTCCCGCCGAGTATCGCTCCTATCCCCCATAAAATAAGGGCAATTCCCCACCAGCTGCGAGACTTCTGATTTTCACGGATGCAAATAAAATGGACGCCAATGACAAAGGCGATTAGTCCCAAGAGGTAAACAAGGAATGTCGAGGTTGGTTCCATGAACACAAAATTTAAAGACCCCACCGAAATATTTATATGCGGGTGGGTATTGAGCCATTGCTCTGGAGTTGTTTCGGGTAAGTACGGAATAGTCGCCAGGCGACCGCATCCGGAAAAAACGGTTGCTAACGCGAATCCGAGAAAAGTGGTTTTTTTAAAAACATTGAAATTTTGGCAAGAAGAAGTTGTGCCCATCCCTGTGGCATTCAATAGTTCTTTAACGTTTTTCATATAGACAACACTTGTTTATCTGTAAAATCAAAACATAACTTCTTGCCTCAAAATGTTGGAGATTTTTCCTATTCACGCCAATGTTCCGGTTGGTTCATTGCATCCGAACACTTCACTGTTCCTCTCACCCGTCCAATGATTCCAGAGAAAAGCTCCTGGACCATCCATGCATCTGCATTTTCCGCTGGAATAGGGTATGGGGCTTCGTAACCAAGAACGCCTGCGGGTTTAAAACCGGAACGAGGATAATAATCCGGATGGCCTAATACAAATACCAACTGCACACCCGATTCTTTCAATTGATTCAAACCCTCTTTTATGAGCTGGTTACCTATGCCTTGTCTTTGAACTTCCGGGAGTACTGCAAGCGGCGCAAGTATTCGAGTCGAAATAACTTCCTCGGTTTTGGTGATTTTAGCTTTTGTAAAAAGTATGTGCCCAATGATTCTTTTGTTTTTACAGCAACAAGCGAAAGAAATGGTTTTGCCGTTTGATCTCCAAGAAGATCAACAACCAGAGCAGCTACTTCCGGTCCCTGTTTTTCTCCAAAGGCTTGAATATGTAACTTTTTAATATCAACTGTATCCGAATCTATTGATCTTCTTATTTCCAATGTTTTCTCCGGTTTTGGCACTAATAACGCGTAGAATTAAACGGAGTGGGTGATGAAAATTCGATTTTAACTAAAAAAACTTGTCAGACGTTTACGTATTTCGGCAATTGTAATAATACTCAAATACTCCCGATTATAATGTTCGATATACAACTTACTGCATAAAAAAAAAGGAGAGACTGTGGCAAGCGATATAGTGAATTTTAGTAGTATAACGCAACTATAAGTGGGCGTGGTACTAACCATAGCTCCCGGGTGTTCTTATCCGGCAGTCAACTAACATTTTTAGGCAGTTTTTTGCCCTGTGGATAAGGAGTAGAAATAATCAAAGCACACATATTTGTCTCTGAGAATTCTACGGATTGTACCTGATCCATTTCCTGTACCAGCCCTATTACTCAATTCGCTAATTGGAAACCTATAATCTAAATTCCAATCTCCAACGAGGAATTCAAAACCGTACATTTTATCGTCTTGAGCACCCATAGATGGCTTTATTAATCAGTGTTAAACCTTCATAACACATCAGCATAACTGGCGTTTTACAGAGTGTAGAGAGCGAAGCGAACAGAACCGCGCGAAAAACTTCTGTGTTAATGCATCTGTTCAATGGTTTTTATCACAGCTTTAGAATAAACCGTAACATGTCTTTAAGTTGGATTCCATTTTCAAAAATTGGTTCATCATAATTGTTGATGAAATAGTCTTTGAGTATTGAGTCCACTCGAAATCCAAAACGTTGATAAAATGTCAATTGATAACCAAACGTACCAGTTCCTAATTCCACTGATTCAAAATTTTTCTCTCTAAGATTGTCCAGAACAAATTGGAGTAATTGTGACCCAATACCTGATTTCTGGTTTTCCGGTAAGACAGCAATATTGAATAACTCAATTCTGTTTTTTTCTATGAGCTTTAAAACACAGACTCCAACAATTTCTTTCCGGATTACAGCCACATAACATAATGAGCCTTCCAAATATTGATTCACTCGTTCAATTGATGGATCCGCTTCTAGTAACAGTTTTTGAGGAACCAGGTCTGGAGAGATTTCCTTAATTTCTATCATTTTTTCCATTTAACACCAGTTTCACCGGCTGCTACGCCGATAGTTGATTAATGATGATTTCACCAAAGTCACATAACTTTAGACCTGCAGCGGCGATATGCAGTCCGGTGGAAACATTCGTTAGTGTTGCGAATCGTTGGTCAATTGAAACTCACTATGTAGTATTCCCTTTTCTTTATATTCCATGTGTTGGTCAGGATCATGCGTTGTGAGCATCAAAATTTTTTGATCTTTATTCGAATAAAACTCATCATATATCCATTTCATCTGATGTGAAATGAGTTTTCGATTTTCATGACGCTTCATATTGGCAATTAAAGGCCGAGCTTTCTGTTTCTTTAAATTGCTGGTTACCCATAAAATATCACCAGTAAACAGAATCTCTTGTCCGTTTTGAAGCTTGATAAAGATAAGCTGATGTCCTTCGCTATGACCAGGAGCATCAATAAGAACTAAACCAGGTGCTACTCGATAATATTTTTCATAAGATATAGCTTGGAAGCGATCAAGGCTATGTTCTGGAAATTCAGCATCCTTGATTGTTGGTCCGTTTTTTTGCTTCTCTGTAAGTACCAGTTTTGGAAGGAGTTTCTGTATATTATCTGATTGAGCAATTCCCCCAAGGTGGTCCCAATGTTCATGAGTTGGAATAATGAATTCAGCTTGAAGTAGAGCTTTTTGCATCATTTCATACGCATCTTGTGAAAATGATTTTCCGTATGGGAATTTATTGAATAATTTATTATTGAAAGGTACTTCGATGATTGCAGTTTTATCTTGATAGACAAGTTGAAAGCTTGGAAATTCAATTGGATAATTATTTCCAAAGTCTCCTGCAACAACCCCCCAACTTGGCAATTCACCTGTGGCAATAATTAAATGATTAATATGCGTAGGTAATTCATCTTTTGAAGCATCCGCTAATTCTCTAATTTTGTTAAAATCCAATGTAAAATTGGAAGATTTGGGCCAAGTCCCATTTAGTATAAAAACATATAGAAAAATAGAAAGTGTGACCAAGGCAAAAATTAAAATGGTAATTGTGTTCATGCACTCCTTGTTGCAGAAATGAAAATTTATTCAGATATTATACATATAAACATATTGTGACATTATATGAATGACTAAACACGTTGGGTAAGGAGGCGACGTTGCCGAAGCCTCCTCCCCTAAGAACTGAACGTGAGACTTTCACCTCATACAGCTCAAGCCTCTGAGAAGGTCTCCCTTGTGGGGATTCCCGTGATTAAAAAAAAACTCACTTCATGTTACACAATGACTGCCGGAGTAACCCGAAGGTATGCAGGGCGCACCAGTTACGGAATAAATAAAACATTCCGGTCCCCGTCATTTGCTTTCCCCGCTTTCACCCAGTTCGGCCAAATTTCACATGACCAAAGACCCGTCGAACGTCAGCTTCATTACTGAGCCGGGAATGTCACACCCGGTATCCTGTCCATTACAGACAGGCCTTCGCTTCTTTCGACATCCTATTCCAGCCCGCCAACAGCATGCCTCACGGTTAGCCTGCCCAAAGGGCGACGGAACTGGGTTTCCACGTTCCACATAGCTGATCTCTATGGATGACTTAGGTGCATCTAATACGCCGGTAGTACTACGGTTCCGTTACAGGCAGTTAGTAGACCTGCAACCTGACCCACGCATGTAAACACGAGGAAACATGCCTTCAACCTGTTAATCCTCGGTAGGTTGGGAACTGCTGACGACGCTTAACGATATTCAGATATCTTCACCCTATCATCCGTCCCTAGCCCTTAACCGGAGAGGATTTCCGGAGGGGTTCTCCCGTCGCCGTTCAAACCCGATTCGGTACACATTATCCCTGGGGCTTCACACCCTCCACAACAGCGCGTGGCAAGCATGCCCAGGTAGGGACTGGTAGGAACATACCAGGTATTCCAGTTAAACTATCTAACTGAATACACTCAACTATGCGACTTCGTGTCGCACGCTAACACCAGTTTCACCGGCTGCCACACCAATGGTTGATTGATGATGATTTTTCCAAGACCACTTCACTTGAGACCTGCATCGGCGATATGCAGTCCGGTGTAAACATTTGTTCGGCTTGATTTTATACGCGATATTTCCAGTAATCAGGATCTTTATGAAGATTCATGATTGCAAGAATGTAGATTTGATCTGCTTCAATTGAATATAAAACACCTTAAGGAAATCTTGAAACAAGACATCTCCGAATTCCATGGTCAATTTCTGTCCAGGAAAGAGGATGAGCAAGGATTCTTTCAATGGATGAATGCACTTCTGTCGCAAAATCTAATCCGAGTGCCTCAGCACAATTGTCGTAGTATTCGATTGAATGATTAAACTCAGCAACTGCATCCGGATGAAATGAATAGTTCTTCATGAATATCGTTTCCAGATATTATTGAAAACCTCATCTCCTGGAACACTATTAATTTTACCTGAACGAAGCTCTGATAATCTTTGTTTTGCAGTTTGAATCCATTTTTTGTCAATTTCAGCCTCAGGTGGATTCATACTTTTAAGGATTGAATCCGCAATTTGAGCTCTTGCTTCCACTGGAAGGGAAAGAGCTTCGCTGATTAAGTCTTTGGTTTTCATTATGTTTTATCCCTTTGCGAGTATTTTTAGTAATCAATTAATTTGATTGTAAAGACCTTTCTCTGCAAATGCAATTGCTATAGCCGAACACTGACATCACCCGCCAGCCCATAGCGAGGAACGAGCGGCAGGGTGGTCGGGAGAATGTGTTTGTTATTCCTCGAAATAATCCGTATCTATCCTACAGATTTTATACGTGTCTTTGACAGAAACACCAAGCTCATGATCAAGCATTAGTTCTGCTAGCTGCTCTCCGTCAATTAGTACGATGTTTGTGTCAATATTGGTGGAATAATCAAGGGCTTCCTTGGAAAATGTTGATGTTGTAATAAAGATCCCTTTCTTTGCCCTTTTGCCCTGTAATGCCCCAACAAATTTTTGAATTTCTGGACGGCCAACCGTGTTTTCCCATTTTTTAGCCTGAATATAAATCTTATCAAGTCCTAATTTATCTTCCTTGATTATACCATCTATTCCCTCATCACCGGATTTACCGACTACTTCCCCGTACTCGATTTTGTTTCCTCCGTAACCGACTTTGATTAACAGATCGATTACGAGATTCTCGAAAAATGATGGGGAATTTGCTTTGATCATGTCTAATAACTGATTGATTAATTCTTCCCTGATTTTGTTGTAACCTATTTCAATCAGTTCAACAGGAGTATTGCTCTCAATTGTGTCGTCTTCAAGGATTGGTTCTTGTTTTTTATTTGGACTGACCTTCTCTCGAAATCCAGGAATGGATTTGAGTAGCTTGACACTAATCGACTCAGGCTTTTTTTGCAACAATGCTAAACCGTCTTGTGTAATTTTATAAATAGATCGTTGCTCTGAATGTATTAAATTCGCCATTTTTAAATACGCATGCATATTCCGGTAAATACTTACCAGCGAACCGACAAATACTGACCAGGCAAACCGCTAATTACTGACCACCTTGACCGGTAAATACCTACCACTAAACCGCTAAACACTGACCAGCTTTCC
>Ga0180009_10000672_pt1 | contig 45527 bp, 51 predicted proteins | sample OS_PC_MetaG_FD_123537 | JGI IMG/M metagenome (GOLD analysis project Ga0180009, IMG submission 123537) | Groundwater microbial communities from the Aspo Hard Rock Laboratory (HRL) deep subsurface site, Sweden - OS_PC_MetaG | ecosystem: Environmental > Aquatic > Deep subsurface > Groundwater...
GATATAAAACACTATCCAAGTAAATATACTCTCTTTAAGGTCTGTATTGTATAGTATTAGTCTTTTCCCTTAATAATCTGAATAACTATTTTAGGGGGTGACATATGTCATGGTCTCACACACCACAACAATCTTTTATACTTATTAATCCTAAAACCCATATGGTGAATCTAGTAGGATATCTAGGAATATTTACTGGGGCAGTCGTAGGAAGCACAGCAATAATAAATACTCTATATTTCCCTATGGCAAAATTATGGGTTTGGAGACGTCGTGACCTAAATGATCCAAAAGAAATAGAAAATGCCTGCAGATATGCCAAAAGAGAAGTTGACACAGCGAACAACATTGATAAAATAATTTCTTACCTTCCTCTTAGGGTATATAAAAGATTCCTAAAACAAAACTGCCCAAGCTATTCATAATAAAAGTATTTATACCTCAATTTCTATAATTCACTACAATGTGTTTTGCAATTCCTGGAAAAATAATTGAAGTTAAAGATCAAGAAGTTATTGTAGATTATTCTGGAGAAAAAAGAACAGCAAGAACCCTGTTTTCTGTTGAAGTTGGTGAATGGGTTTATGTTTCTGGGAAAATTGTTGTAGAAAAAGTTCCAGAAGAAGATGCAATTAAAGCACAAAATATATTTAAGGACACAACAAAATGTCTGTAGAGTCTTATTTTTTTAGATATGCTTTTCCTTGTGCACACCTTACTCTAGAAAGAGGAGCAATAACTCAAGAGGAGTATGATGAACTTGAGAGACGTTTTTTAAAAGACAATCCTCCAACTAGAGAAGAGCTAGAAAAAACCTATTCTGTTGCATTTGGATTTTTAGCTAAGCTCGCACAAAAAATGCAAAAAAAAGACAAATGGGATCCTGAAGTAATAAAAAAATACTGGCAAGGTGGCGCACACAACGAAGTTATAGATAATGGAGAAGGATATTTTATAGACAAACCAGAAGCACTAAAAGAATTATGCAGAATACATATTGCCCAAATTACAAAAAAACAAGACAATCTATTAATAGTCAAATATGGGAACAATAAAATCAGAGTGGTCTTTAATAATCTTATACCTGATGCAGATGTCGGAGATAAAATAACAATTCATTATGCTTATGCAATAGAGAAAGTTTAGATAAATAATTATTTAGTTTTTTGTTTTTAAAAAAAGATTTATATATTAAATTTCCTCAATCATATAATGGTTGAAAAAGATGTTGCATTAGTTCTTTCTTCTGGAGCTTTAAAGGGATCGATATCTGCTGGATTTGTTGCAACGATATGCAGAGAATTGGGAATTGAGCATTTTTCAACAGTGTATTGTTATTCTGTAGGTACTTATATTGGAACATTTGGGGTTGCAAATCAGCCAGATGTAATAGAGGAAGTTTAGAGAAATTATGTTGACGGAAGAAAGTTAGTTAATATTTACAAAATGTTCACCTTCGGATATAAGAAGATTTTAAATTTAGATTATCTTAAAGAGATGTTCTCAAAGGGTAAGTTAAAACTAAATGTAAAAAAGGCACTTACTTCTAAGACAAAACTAAAATATGTTCTAATAGAAAATGATTCTGGATTGGCAAAGTTTGTTTCTCCAAAAAAGAATAATATTTTTGATTTAATGAATGCTACATGCGCGGTTCCCGTTGCTTACGGACCTTATGATATAAATGGTAAGAAATATCTTAATGTATCATTTGTTAGCGGGGTACACGAAGGCCTTGATAAAATTGTAAAAAAACATAAAAAAATTGTTTTTATTTCTAACTTTCCAAAAGATTATGTGAAGTACCACAATTTTTGGCATGGGCAACTTATAAAAAAATTTATTTTTCCCATCTTTGTTAAACTTTATCCAAAATCCTGTCAAGAAAAATTTAAGATAAAATATGAACTTATGAAAAAAGAAAAGGAATATTTACAACGTAATCTAAAAATAAAACTCATAGCACCAAAAAAAAGCATTTTAAAGTCAGGCAGAGATACAAATAAAGAAAGGATTAATAAGGCATTTGATGAAGGAGTTAAACTCGCAAGACAATATATAAAAAGTTTATGATATTAACTAAAAAACCAGTATTTATTAATTTTTAATTAATTCCTTCCTGAACCAAATCTCTTTTCTCACTTTTACTCTTAGCTATAAAAAATCCTCCAATCAAAATCAATAATGATCCAATTGCCTGCAATAAAAGCAACTTCTCATCTAACCAAACCATTCCTAAAACAAGAGTTATAACAGGAGCAATCAAAAGAATTGTTGCTGCCTTTGATAGATTAATATATTTTAATCCCCAATACCAGGTCAAGACATAAATAAATAATAAAATGCCTGAAATAACAATAAACAAAACTTGCTCTGTACTTAAAGCTCCAATAAGACTAATTTTTCCTAAGATAATTAATATTGCAAATAATATTAAAGATCCATAGAACATTCTAGAAAAAGTTACAACCCAGTTACTCTCTTTATTCATCATTACTTTTTTAGCTAATGTATTTTCAATTGCCCATAAAATTGTTGCACCTAAAACTAAAAGATCACCGATTCTAATTTCAGAACCAATCTTTGAAACCTCCATTAAAAGCAAACCAAGAAGCATAACTCCCATTGCGATTAACATCTTTTTAGAAATCTTTTCTTTTAAAAATATAAATGCTAAAATCCCAACCCAAATTGGTAAGGTTTTATGAATAAATCCTGCTCTCCCAGCAAGAGTCATTGTCAAGCCAGAAAAATACATCCAAAAAGCAAATCCTCCCCCAATAATACCTATAGCAACAAGCCACTTCCAAGAAACTTTGTTAAATGTTTTTTGTCTCCTAGTAAAATATAAAGACAAAAACAAAAAAACTATTCCAATAAAAAAGGCTCTTAGCGCAGTAAAAACTAAAGGATCAATTCTCATTATAAAATACTTATGAACAGCAACAGCAATACCAGAAATTAAAGCTGTTAAAATAATTAGTAGTGTTCCAATAAGCTCTTTTCTTTCCATCTCTTTTTTCATTAAACACTATAGAAAGGTTTATTTAAAAAAATATCTATCTATGAAAATGAAAAACATCCTTATCTTTGGGAACCCCCTAGTAGAATCTGACTCACTTGCAGTTAAATTAATCCCAAAACTAAAAAATATTTTCCCACAAATAAACTTCATCCATCTTGATCCTACAGAAAATTTAGAAGATTACGGAGAAAACCTAATTATGATTGATGTTGTGCAAAATATAAAAGAGCCGATTATTATTACAGATCTAAAAAAATTAAAATTACCTATTGTAAATTCAATGCATGATTTTGATCTAGGATATAATTTAAAGCTATTAGTAGAATTCAATAAAATTAAATCAGTTAAAATATATGGCCTACCTTCAGATATGCAAGAAGAAAAAGCACTGGAATGGATAAAAGAAAATTTGTAATTAAACGACAAACTTCTCTTCTATTAAATGAGAAATTGGCTTACCTGTTTTAATTCTAAGTTCTTTAAGTTTATTTATAGTTTCAACTGACAAAGTTATATCTATTCTTTTTCTTTGAAAAGGAAGTTCTCTAGTTTTATCATAATTCTCAAGCACTTCAAACTCCTTCTTGTATTTTTTCATAAATTTTTTTATTTTATCTAATTGCATTTTTTAACCTCCACTCAATATTCCTTATAGTACTAATATTATTTTTTGCTATTGAAATAATCTGGTAAAGTAATAATTCTCTATCAACTTGCTTTTTATTTTCTTCAGCAAATGCAAAAGCAACAAACATTGCTGTTCTTTTATTGCCATCTGAAAAAGGATGATCCACTAAAATTGCCCTTATTAAATAAGCCAATTTCTTATAATCTCCTAATTTATTGCCTCCTTGTTTATCCAAAGCAAAATCCAAACTTGAGCTATTTCTTAAATTTCCACCAAAACCATGATTAATTCTCAGCAAATCTTCCTTACTAATATGCATACACATATAAAATAGTAGAATATTTATAAATCTTTCGATTATCAAAATCTACTGTCTTCCCTTAGATATGCAAGAAGAAAAAGCACTGGAATGGTTGAAAAAAGAACTTTAAATAACTCAAAATTAACCTAATACCCTTCAGTAACCTCAAACTCTATCATCTTAGGATATAAAAAAGCAAAGCAAGAAATTATAAAAAATCCAAGAAAAAGAAGATAATTAGTATAAATAAAAAATTCTGCTATTGCTGCCAATATAAAAATCATTGGAATAACATGAAATTCTCTTTCACAATCAACAAGAAGTGCAAAAAAAACCAAGATCAAAGTAAAAATACTAGTAAAAAACATTTTTTCGTGAAGTGAAAAAACAGCCAATATACTAAACCCTAATCCAAAAATTAAAGCAATCAAAAGCCTTAACCTCCTTAAATCAATCCTCATAAAAAACACAACTTCCCTAACTATTTAAGAATTATTGTGAAAAAACATCAAAGTAAATATTAAAAACCCATAATACCTACTTAATCTAATAAACATGGCATTTGAAGATATATGTATAGAAGGCTTATGTGGTGAATCACTTAAAGGGCTTTTTATTGGGGGTGCTATTGGTGCAGTAATAGCAATAGGAATTTTATTTTTATTGTTATTAATAATTGCACTGTATGTCTACACTGCTTTTACATGGATGACAATAGCCAAAAAACTTGGCTATAAAAAAGCATGGCTTGCATGGATTCCTATAGCAAACATATGCTTAGTTTTAGAACTAGGCGGCTATCACTGGGCCTGGGTTTTTTTAATCCTAATCCCTATCTTGGGGTGGATAGCTCTGTTTATCTTTGTAATTGTAGCGACCTGGAAAATCTTTGAAAGAAGAAAATATCCAGGATGGTTTAGTCTGTCAATGGTTATTCCAAAGATTGGCGGAATTCTTTACTTGGTTGCAATTGGCTTTGTTGCATGGAAAGACAAAGTTATGCGCAAAAAAGAAACCACAACAAAACCAACACCAGCTAAAAAAGCAAGAAAACCAGTAAAAAGAAAAACCACAAAGAAAAGATAATAAAATACTCTTAAAAAAGCATATTTTATTCTCTAAATAAAATTTTTTTTATTTTTTACTCTTCATCCCAATCTATTTTTAAGAAATGTGTTGCACAACTCATGCACGGATCATATGCACGGATCATCTCTTCAACTTTTAAAGAAATAACTTTCTTTTGAACCCCTTCAGCCAAAAGCTGTTCAACATATGCTGCAATATCTTTTTCCAAATGAATAATATTTTGCTGAGTAGGGATAATTAATTCTGCTTCTGTAACTTTTCCTGTAGAATCCATTGCTAATCTATAATAAAGAGTTCCACGTGGTGCTTCAAGAACCCCAACACCAACTCCCTCTTTAGGCCTTGCACTAACTGGTTTTTCGTTTGGATTAAGAGTTTCTATTAAATCCTTTAATATATCAATAGAAACATCAACTCCATGAAGAGTCTCTATTGCCTGTGCAGTATTATTATTAAAAACACAATCATTTGGAAATATCTTCAAATACTCTTCGCAATCTCTTTTTGTATTAGGATGCAAATTATCTTTATTTAAGTTAATTCGTGCTAAAGCCCCCACCATATAATCTTTACTTTCCCAGGTAAAGGCAGTTGCAGTTGAATAAGGCAAAACTACTTCTTCTAAATGCTTTCTAAACTCTGATTCTGGAATCTCTGTTCCAAATGCAGTTTTAATACTCCCCTCCATATAATTATAATCAGAATTTACTATTGCAACATAATTTGCTTTTCTCTTAAAAGTTCTCTGATCATCATGAAAAACCTTAACTGCAGAAATAATTTTAGGCCTAACACTCTCTAATTTTTTTATTGCTTCAGTCATTTCTTCTTTTGTAGGATATTTTGTAAATCCCCCAATAACCGCGTGCGGAGGATGAACTGCTCTTCCCCCAATAATAGTGGATAAATAACTTCCTGCGTCTTTAACATCAAGCCCATAATGCACCCATTTATGCAGTTCTCCTTTAAAATCAAAAATAGATTCAACTCCAAAAACATCTGGAAGACAAAAAAAGTATAAGTGCATTGCATGATCTCTAATATGTCCTGCATTTATTAGTAAATTTCTAAGTTTATATGCTTGCGGAGTTATTTTTAAATTAAAAGCTTTCTCAATAGCCTCAACAGCAGCAAAAAGATGAGCAGCACTGCAAGTTCCGCAAATACGTGAAACCTTATTAGGAATTAACTTATAATCAAGTCCTTCAATTGCTTTTTTAAAAAACCTCTGATTCTCACTAATCTTGAGCTTGCACTCAATAACTTTATTATCTTTAACTTTCACAAACATGTGAGTATGACCTTCTATCTTAGAAATATTTTTTATGTCAATGTCAAAGCTGTGCATTTTTATATTTTAACCTCCATTAAATCTTTTGCAATCTTTACTGGTCCTTTATATGAAAGTTTTATATCTTTTAAAACTCTTGGCAAATAAAAATCTGAAACATGAGTTACAAGTAAACTATGAATTCCAACCTCTTGGGCAAGTTTTCCTAATTCTTCTCCATTAATATGAGTATCCATCCCATAACTTTTAGGTAATGTTGATTCTACAACTGCCAAATCAACATCTTTACAAGCCATTCTTAAACCAGTACAATCTGTAGAATCTCCAGAATAACAAAATGCTTTTTTGTCCTTCTCAACTCTGTAACTAAAACAAGTTCTTGACTTACTATGCTTAACTGTAAAAGCCTTGATTTTTAACTTTCCAACTTTAACAATTTTGTTATCAGAAAGCTCTTTTATTTTAATTCTCTTAAGAGTTTTTTTCTTATTCACTCCAAAACCATCAAGAATCATAATTAATCTTTCCTTTATGCCTTTTGGACCATAAATATAATAATGTTTTTTGAGATCTTTCTTTTTTGGATAATACCTAAGAACAAACATAAATGAAATAAGTTCTGAAGAGTGATCAGCATGCATATGTGAGATAAACACCTTATCTAAATCTATTAAATTTACTTTTAACTGCAAAAGACGATCAATTGCTCCTCTTCCAAAATCAAAAACAATTTTTTCTTTTCCCTCTTCAAGTAAATAACTAGAATTGTTTCTTTTTAATTCTGGCATAAAAGTCCCTGAACCAAGAACTGTTAATTTCATTTTCCTTTAGCCATCTCCTCAATTTTAGCCATAACAACATTTATATCAACAGGACAGCCAGGAATTTCTTCATCTACTTTTACAAAAGCTTTTAGCGGGGAAACTTTTTCAATCTGATGATATTTTTTTAATAAGGGCTCAATTTCTCTTAATTTTTTAGGACCAAAATTATTTCTCTGATCAGATGGAAACCCAATTGTTGCTCCAGCCCCATAAGCAATTAATTTTTTTGTTTTCTTTCTAATTTCTTTTAATTTCTTCACTTCACTTTCTGTTGAAATGGCTCCTTCAACAAAAGCAACATCTGTTTTATGGATCTCTTTAAATGACTTTAATACTCTAAAATCAACAAAATCAATCTTGCTCATCCACTCATCAAATTTCTTATTTAAGCTCTCAACTAAAACAATAGTGCATCCTTCACAACATGTAAAATTATAAACACCTACTTTTATTTTAGACATAATATCTAAAAATAATACTTATTTATTAATCTTTTCAATAGAAATGAATAAATCCTAATCAATTTTTTCTACACTTTTTACTTTTCCAAAATTAGTAATTATCTTTGTTATGTCTTAAGGATCTAATTTTTCAGAACCATCCCTAGGCCTAATTTCTAATCTATAAGCAAAGCGCTCTTCATCATAACTTGAATCAAATCTCTCCTCGAAACACACAACCATGTAATCATAAAACTCTCTTGAATAATTCCCAGTTAGCACAACACTAAATTTCATTTTAGTTTAAAAAAATCTATCTTCTTTTAAATCTTACACTATTTTTTCTTCTTCAATTACTCTAATTGTTTTAAATAAACCTGATTCCATAAGTTCATCAGAAATAACATCTGGACTGGTTCTTGGTTTAGGATCACCATAATAAATAACTGTTACTTCAAAACTTTGTTTATCATCTGAAACTTTAGCCCCCTGAACAGCCCCAAACCTACTTGTGATATAAGAACGTGCTGTATGTGCAGTTCCTTCTCCAATAAGATCAAAACTAAACCGAACCCTGTAAGGAGTTAGTTCTTTTCCTCCTCTTATACCTTCATTATCTGCCATGTCAAAACCTAACCATTAGTATTTATAAAGATTTATTTTCTTTATTTCTAATTAATAAAAATGTCTTTCATCTAATTAATTCTCCTAAATAATTCTGATTTAATAATCTCCCTCTTTTCTTTAGGAACAGAAAACAAAATCTTTTCAACCATTTTTTCAGAAATAGTAAAAATATAATTTAATTTAATCACACTATCTACAGCCATGCCTTCTTTTTTAGTTATAGAAATTCCCTTCATCTTTAAATTAGAAGTTATCCCTGCCACAACAACATTTCCCTGATCTTCAAAAAGAACTAAAGCAGGTCTTTTTTTAATTTCAAAAGTATCTGTAAACTGAACAGAAACTAAAACAACCTCTCCAAATTTATGCATTCTCCCAAACACTATCCTCCTTATTATCCCAAATTTCTTTCATTTTAGGTTGCTGAATCTTATGCAAAAATTCATCATACTGGTTTCTTTCTTTCATTTTTATAAATATTGTTGCCATTTTTTCTATTAACTCATTATAGGTTTGTCTAGGGTGCTCTCTTGCTTCCTGCAACATTTTAATTACATCTTTTCTTAAAAGAATAGTTGAATCTTCTGCCATTTTTTAAACACCATTGTTATATATTAGTTATATATCAATTATATATAAATCTTTCTATCTCCAAGTAACTATAACATCATCGGTTCTTTCACGTGGCTTTATATCAACTTCATCAATCTTGTTTGGTGTGATTTTCACACCACTTTTAAACATAATTTCTCCTAAATATGCGATCATTGCAGCATTATCAACAAGTAAACTATTTTCAGGAACAAATAATTTAGCCCCTCTCTCAGCACACATAATTCTGCACATTTCTCGCAGCCTCTTATTGCAGGCAACCCCTCCACCAAGCAAAAGCTCATTTTTCCCTGTGTGTACAAGCGCTCTCTCTACAACTTCAACAAGCATTGCAAAAACAGTTTCTTGCATACTATAAGCTAGATCTTCTGCTTTATATTTTTTAGACTCAATCTTCTGTTTTAAATTTGTTAAAATTCCACTCAAAGCAATATCCATTCCTTTGACTTTATATGGTAGTTCAATATAGTTATTGCTGTTCTTTGCCAGTTGTTCTATTTTTGGTCCTCCTGGAAAACCTAAATCCAGATACCTAGCAAAAGTATCAATAAAATTTCCTACTCCTAAATCAAGAGTTTCTCCAAAAATTCTATATTTTTCAGCCTCATAAGCAATTATCTGAGTATTTGCTCCACTGCAATAAAGCATAACAGGGTCTCGCGCACCAGTTACCCTTCCTATTTCAAGATGAGCAATACAATGATTAACTCCAACAAGGGGTATTCTTAATCTACTAGCTAATTCTTTTGCAAATCTTATTCCTTCCAATAAACACGGAGCTAAACCCGGGCCTTGGGAAAAAGCAATTGCATTAATATCAGATTCGCTAACGCGAGATTCTTCAAGTGCCCTATCATAAATGTTTCGCGCGATAGCGCGATGATGTTTTGCTGATTCAATAGGAATAATTCCTCCGCTCTCTGTTGTATACATATCGCGCACATTTGCTAAGACTTTGCCATTTCTTACAATTCCAACACCAAATGTGTGTGCAGTTGATTCAATACCTAAGATTATTGTCATGAAAGGAAAAACCAGAGATAGTATAAAAAGTTATTTTTTCTTTAAGTCACAAAGGTATTCAATTCCATGCTTATTAATCTTATGTGGGTGCAAACCATTCTCATCAAAAATCCCTTCTAACTGGGATTTTGAAAACTGTTCTGAAGGATGTAATCCTTCTTTATAATCAAAATAAACAGTAGTGCCCTCAACGTGATGGATTGGTGCTCCCGCAAATTTATACAATTTCATCCTCTCATCAAAAGCATCCTCATTGAAAACACTTAAAAGAATATCTCCTGCAGGATGAAGAACTCTTTTCATCTCTTGATAGAATATCTCTCTATGTTCACCAAAATTAACTGCAAAATTTAAACATAATACATTAGCAAAAAAACCATTCATAAATGGAAGTTGTCTTGCATCCTCTCTTAAAATAGAAACATTCGGAGAATGTAAAAATTTTTCTTTTGCAGAAAAAACTGCTTCAGGATCAGAATCAACACCATACAATCTCCTTTGTGCATAATCAGATAAATAACTTAAAACCCGACCATCACCACAACCAAAATCTAAAATATCTGCACCATAAACTCTTTGTAAAACAAATTCTTTCTCAGCTTCTAAAAAATCCCTATATGCTTCTGAAGCATCAGCTAACATTGCATTCCAATATCCAAAGTTTGTTGGTTCAGGTTTATTTGTTCCCATGAAAGAGTAATAACAAATATATATATTAAACTTCTTACAAATAATTAGCTTAAAACCAAATATTTATATGATTATAGTTTGTTTTCAGTATATGTTAAGCAAAAAAGATAAACAAATACTAAAACACCTAGATATAAACTCTCGCCAATCTATAGCTCAAATCTCTAAAAAATCACACATTAACAAAGAGACTGTTAACTACACAATAAAAAAACTAGAAAACCAAGGAATAATCCAGGGCTATTTCTCTCTTATTAATTACTTTAAATTAGACTCACATATTTTCAAATTATTAGTAAAATATTATATAGGAGGAAAAGATGAAAAAAAAATAATAGACTGGCTTAAAAAAAGAGATGAAGTAATATGGATTGGTAAAACAGAAGGAAAATGGGATTTAATTATCTCTATTAGAGAGAAAAGTCTAGAAAAAATATATGATTTTCTAAAACAATTTAATAGATTATTTAGCAAAAGTTTACAAGAAAAACAACTTCTAATTTGCTATGAAATGGAGTGGTTAAGTGAAAAGCATCTCTATCCAAATAAAAAAGAAAGATACAAAGTTATTTTCAATAAAGAAGATAAAAAAGAGCAAATAGATAAAAAAGATGAACTAATAGTATATGAATTAGAACATAATTCTAAGATACCAACTATAAACATTGCATCAAAGATAAAATTAACAGCAGAAGCAATAGCAAAAAGGATAAACAATTTAATAAAAAAAAGAATTATAGCCCATTTTAAATTAAGAGTAAACTTAGAAAAACTAGAAAAAGGATACCATCACATATTTATTTCATTAAAAGACTTTTCAAAAATTCAAGAAATAACCTCCTATTACGAAAATTCAGAGAGCTGCACATTTATTATGAAATATTTTGGGAATTATGATTTACATGTTGAACTAGTAAGCAATTCTCAAAATGAATTTAGAACTCTAATAACAGAATTTAGAGAAAAATTTGGAAACTTAATATCAGAATATCAACAATTAACTATATTAGAAGAACACAAATTAGCATAATTACCATTTCCCAACCTTCTTTGCGTAATCTTTAATTTCTTTTAGATTCATATATCCTGTAGCATAGACTTTCTTTAAAAATTCTTTATTATGTCCGCTATTAAAACTCTTTGTTTGGTGATATGATTCTTTAGCATATCCTTTTCTTATGACTAGTTTATCAGTTTCCTTTTCTTCATCTCTTCTAGTCTTTTTTAAAAATACATACTTTACTAAAAAAACTATCTTTTCAAAAAAACTCCGATTCATATGCCTTTCAAAATGACAAAGTTCATGAATAAAAATAACTCTTTGATCATTCTTAGAACATTTATTCATTTTTTCAGGATTAACAAAAATAAGCTTAATAAAACTAAAATCTAAAACCTGCGCAATAAAATTCCCATATAATATAAAATTAAAAAATACTATCCACTTACCTCTCAACCTAGGAAAACTTTTCTTAATTAATTCGTCAACAATTTTTTGGTATTTCTTATTATATTTATTCATTATCCTCTCCAAATCTCATTTGCTTTTTTATAATCTTCAAGTGTTCCAATATCCATAAACTTTCCCTTGGGAATAAATCCATAAAGACCTTCAATTGCATATAAGAACCTCATAAAATACCCAAAACTATTGCCTTTTTTTTCTGATTTTGTATATTTCTTAATTTGATCCAGATCAGACCTCGGAAAAAAATAAATTGCTGTGCTAATAAAACTTGATTTTGGGTTCTTTGGTTTTTCTTGAAAACCAAGAATTTTATTATCTTTATCCAATTCAACAACCCCAAAATTACTTGCTTTTTTCTTATTTCCAATCTTACTTAAAATTATAATTGTACTATTTTTCTTTTTAAAGAATAACAAAGCAGGTTTTAAAGAAAAATTAAAAAGATTATCTCCTGCGATAACCAAAATATCATCCTTAATATTATATTTTTTTATAATTCTATAAATAGCATCAACTCCACCAATCCTTTTATCTCTAAATAAAAGTGGCTCTTTAAAGAGTTTAATTTTTTTATTAAACAAATCTTTATGGCCATTAAACCATTCTTCAAATTGATTATGAAATTTTCTATTTGTAGTAATATAAACTTCATCTACTTCTTTTAATTCTTGAATTTTTTCTATAATGTTATTTAAAATTGGCCTTCCATTTACTGGCAAAAGAGGCTTAGCTATAAATTTTGTCAATGGATAAAGTCGTGTTGCATAGCCTCCGCATAAGATAATGACCTTCATAAGAAAAACCATAAAAAACAAGTATATAAACCTAACAGTTATGTTGAAAAGCACATAATTATTATTAGCTCTCAAGAATAAGCTTTAAAAGTTAAATTCATTGAATAGTCTATGAAAAGAGATGAGCAAAAACTTATTGAAAAAACAAAAAAGATTTCTGTAAAAGAGGGCTGTGGTTGGGGAATAATGGAAGGCTTTGGTGTAAGATATATAACTCCTTTTGCTCTTGCTATTGGGGCCAATAATGCACAAGTTGGACTTTTAAGTTCTGTCCCGTCACTAATCGGAAATCTATCTGAACTTGGAACAATTAAAGCAATGAATAAATACCCTAGAAAAAAAATAATTTTCTTTGGGGCCATTTTACAGGCAATTATGTGGCTTTTTTTAATTGGAATTGGGGCCTTGGTTTTTGTACTAGGCATAAAAAATAGCCTGCCAGCATACTCATTAATACTAGTGTATACTCTACTTGTTGTTTTTGGAGCAATTATAAGTCCTGCCTGGATCTCTTGGATGAAAGACATAGTAACTCATAATTTAGGAGATTATTTTGGAAAAAGAAGCAAAAAAATAAATATTGTCATTTTCACTTCAATATTAATTGCTAGTTTTGTCCTAGACTACTTTAAACAAACCAAGTTGTTTTTGGGATTTATAATTTTATTTTCTCTTGCATTTGCAGGAAGAGCCATCTCTGCATTTTTAATGTTAAAGCAATACGAACCAAAATTAAAGCCAGATAAAAAAGCCTATTTTAGCCTAATTCAATTTATTAAAAAAATGAGGGAGAATAATTTTGGAAGGTTTGTGATTTATATGTCCTTAGTATCTTTAACAGTAAATATTGCCAGTCCGTTTTTTGCAGTTTACATGCTAAAACAATTGCATTTTAGTTATATTGAGTTTATGATTGTATTACTTTCCTCATCAATAGCCTCTTTTATGCTCATGCCTTTATGGGGAAGATTCTCTGATAAACACGGCAACATAAGAACAATGAACATAACAGGTTTTTTAACAACTCTTATTCCTTTTCTCTGGCTTCTTAGTGCAGTTTTAATGCATTCTGAAACAAATAAAATACTATATTTCCTTATACTAGCAGAGATTTTGTCTGGCATGGTTTGGGCAGGATTTAATCTTGCATCATCAAACTTTATTTACGACGCTGTTTCAAGACAAAGAGTAGCAATATGTGTTACTTACTTTCACATAATAAATAGTGTTGGAGTGCTTATCGGAGCAGGATTAGGAGGATTAATTTCATCACAAAGCTTTACAATAATTGGATTAAATTCTTTGCTATTTGTATTTCTCTTAAGTGGAATAGGTCGGATGATAGTTTATTTCACACTAAATAAAAAAATAAAAGAAGTAAGAATTGTACGGGGCTTTAACATAAAAAAATATACAAAAGAAAAGATTATACATGTAACACGACTATTATACCACTTTGAAAAATCAAAAATGGGTGGAAGATAAATATTAAAATATAAATAAAAAATAAAAGATTATTATTTATCTCTTCTTCTTTTTCACTACTTTCTTTCTCACTACTTTCTTTTTTACTGTCTTCTTTTTAGTAGCTTTCTTTTTCTTCTTTCCACCTCTAGCCATCTTTGCTTCACAAACATTTCCTTGTCCATCTACATAGTAAAGGAATCCTGGTTTTCTCTTAACAATATTTTTAGCTATAATTGATCCCATATTCTTTTTATTTAACACCTCCTTTCATAGAATTTCATTATGTATTAAGGTCAAATCTGTTTTTAAATATTTCGCTTGCCGACGATCATCTCAATTTCTCTACAATATTTTTTATTGATGGGAATCTCTAGAATTTTAGTAAAGGGCTTTTCTGGCCTAATCCAATGTTTAAATGGCTTAACAATCTTTAAATCAATTATTTTTTCACCATAAAACCATATAGCAATAAAAGGAAAAAATACAAACATCGAATGAAATGGCTCTCTACTTGGCCCCTTAAAATCAAACAACAGCGAAGGAGCTTTCTCTCTAGACCTAAACATTAAGCCCCTCCCCATATCCCCATAACTACAGCTTAAAGTATCTATTGAGATCCTCTTCCCCTTGTACTTGAAACTTATTTTCGTTGGTTTCATTTTCCCTCTTTTTATATTCCTTGTAGCATAAATTCACATTTTTTTCTGTAACCCAATCATGATGTTTAAACCCTCCGCCAAAAGTTTTAGGAATATGCATTAATTCATGAATTATAACTTTTAACTGCTCTTCTTCACTAAGCTTATCAAATCTTTCAGATAAAAATTCAAGAGCATAAAATGCTTTTGTTCCCATTGCTGCCTGCATTAGTTTTCCTAAAGCATGGCATCTTGCAATTGTTCCTCTTGTTGAAGTTCCATAACTTCTCAAACACTTAATTCTTTCAACTTTAACATACGGAAACAAAACCCTAGCAACTTTTTCTGCCTTTATCTGTAAATCTGGAGCAAATTCGTATTTCATTTTTAACCTCTATTATTAATAATAAACACAAAATAAGATTTATATATCTTATTAAAAACCAAAAAATTTAAATATGTGAAAACACATAAATAAGTATGGTAAATATGACACTATCAATTCCAGAAGAGCTTCATAAAAGAATGAAAAAAATTTCTGACATAAGATGGAGTGAAGTTGCTAGAAGAGCAATAGAAGAAAGATTAAATGATTTAGAGACAATAGAAAAAATTTCTTCTAAAAGCAAACTTACAAAAAAAGATGCAGATGAAATAGCAATAAAAATTAAAAGAGAAATAGCAAAAAGACATGGCTTAATATGATTATATTAGACACAAACATAATAATCTCAGCTTTAATTAAAAATAGTTCAACTAGAAAAATAATACTAAACAAAAAATTCAATTTCATAACTCCCTCATATACCCTTACATAAATTAATAGATATAAAGATGAAATATGCAAAAAAGCCAATATAACTTCAAAAGAATTTTATACCTTGTTAACAAAACTCTTCAATTATATAAAAATAATTAACTCAACAATTTACAATGGTTATATTGAGAAATCTAAAACTTTAATAAAGGACATTTACGATGTTCCATTTATGGCATGTGCTATTGCTTTAAATTGTCCAATATGGTCGGATGATAAACACTTTAAACAGCAAAATACAATTAAAATATATACAACTAAAGAAATACTAACTAAAAAATAAAAAATGATAAAACAAATAAAACCTAATGTCTGGAGATTTTACTTTGATGAGTTTGGTTCTTGTGTATATTTAATAAAAACCCCAGAACTAGTATTAATAGACACTTCTTCAAGAGAAAACAAAGAAAAATTATTAGAAGATTTAAGAAACATAAATATTGAAAAAGAAGAGATAAAAGCAATTATTCTTACTCACAGCCACTGGGACCACGTAGGAAACATAGATTTATTTCAAAATGCACAACTATATTCCATCACAAACCTAGACAAACTAAAAAAAGACTTTCCAGAATTTAAAATAATCCTTTCACCAGGACACACAAGAGATAGTATTTGTCTATTATATAAACAAATTCTTTTTTCAGGAGACACAATCTTTGATAAAGACCATTTTTATGTTGGAAGAACAGACCTACCAGAATCAAATCCAGAAAATATGAAAAAATCTCTTGAAACCCTAAAAAAAATCAAATATAATACTTTATGCCCAGGGCATTTGGTATAAGTAGACTTCACGAAATACAAAAGTATTTCAGTATGACATTTAGTTTAAACTAAATAGGTTCAATTGTCATAGACCAAGGGTCTTGATTACTAGTAGAACACCAACCATTCCAACACCTTGCATAAACCCCCTCATCACAATTAGGAAACCCCAGAGAGGTTCCATTGCAACTCAAAGAATTTTCATCTTGACAATTAATATTTATAATTTCTAAAAATTCTTGTTTATATATTTTGGCAATAGCTCCACGAGTTCCTCCTTCATCACAACTACAACAAATATTAATTAATTCGCAATCAGAATCAACTTTACATCTTACTCCTTCAGGAACTGGATTATTATCTGGCCAAACTATAATCAAAATTATCACAACCACAAGCAAGCTAATAGAAAGAATAATAACCCCCTTTTTCATGTCATATTAAAAAGAAAGAAGTTTATAAAATATTCTTTAATCCTCTATCTCCACAATCTTATCTCTAGACCTCAATCCAGATTTTATTTCAACACCTTTGTGAAAATATTTTTTCAGCGCCTTCAAAAGTTCAGCATTTGCTTTTCCTCCATGAGCTGGTTTTTCAAATAAACTAAATACTCTTCTTCATTAATTTTAATTATTTCTTCTTTAGAAGAATTAGGTTTAACTTTTATTTTAATCTTCATATTTTATACAACCTCTTTAAAAATATTATAAAAAGGATCAATCTTAAACATTTTTTTATCTACTCTAACTTTCAAATACTGGTGTATTGTCAACCACCCAGTAAGACCCCCTCTCTTTTGAATATCTTTTTCTTTAAACTGGCCAGAATTTATTAATAAAGTCCTGATTATATTATTCTGAACATGACAAGCCAAAAACAAATTCTTTTCTTTCAAAAGATTTTCAATATCTAGCCTAAAAAGCCTTGGAATAATAATTAACTTAAATTTTTGTTCAACCCCAAAATATCTGCTATTAACATAATCATAGATTTTCTTTAGGGTTTCTTTTTTATTTTTACTTTTAAGTTTATTTGCAACTTTCTCAAGCTCTTTATTTTTTCTAATTCTAGTTTTAAAAAGAAAATTAGGCAAAAGAATATACCCCAGAACATTAGCTAGAAAAAACCAAACAAGCACAATAAAAATAATTATCTTAATTATTGTTAATATCATTTTATTTTAATCTTCATATTGTTTTTTCTTTCTTCTTTTATATACTAGGAATAAGATAAATGCTATCAAGGCCAATATAACTGCCAAGATTATAAAGTAGCTAACTCTCACATATTTCTTTTCTCCAACATAGAAAGTATCATAAGTACTAACAGTAATGTTTGTATATTTAGCTTCACCCAATACAAGATAAGTCCCAGGAACAGTATTTGGAGGAATATAGAGCATTCTTTCAAGAGATAAATTAGTTTCTACTGCAATAGTCTCTTTTTTCAACTCATAAATAAGAACTTTATCAAGATCAGTAATATAAAGATAAAATTCAACATCAACAGCAGTTCCATACATACCAACATTAAGCATATTAACTAGAGCCTTAACTTCCTCTCCAGGATAAACACGTTTATACTCATTAGGCACAATAACTCTAAGATCAAACAAGGGTTCTTTTTCTCTAACCTCTAAAACAATTTTAATTTCTTTTTGAATATTTCCTGCCTTAACAATTATTTTTCCAAAATAAACCCCCTGAGGAGTGCCTGCTAAAGCATAAAGATAAAGTCTAAGAATTTTTCCTTTTCCATAACCTAAACTAAAAGACTCATTATCTAAAATAGCTTTATCGCTTATATTAACTATGTCTAATTCAAAATTAAGACTCATGTCTCCGGTATTATTAATGATTATATCAAAGCTTTTTCCTTGCTGTTTAAGTACAGTGGTTGTAATAAATAAAGGCTCTACTGAAAAATCTAAATTCACTTGTGGAGGGCTTGGACCCCCAGAAGAAGTGCTAGAAGGTTCATCTGGCTCTTCAGGAAAACACCGAACGTCCTCTACTGCAATATTCCATCTTAAACTATCTCCAAACTGGCCATCAGTTATCTCAACAAAAACATCATGACTTCCAGAAACATCACATCCAAAAGTATAATTAAAATGATCTATTAAACTCCCTGAATCATACTCTTTTAAAACCCCATCAACATACCAGCGAGCATCAGGGATAGTGCCGTCAGGATCATATTTTGTAATATTAAAATAAAGATTATCTGTTCCAGAAACAATTAAACTCAGATTATTAGGAAAATAATCAATAATTTCAGGAGGCCTATTCTCATCTGTAACAGTTAATCCAAAATTATCACAAACAATAAAAGCATCTCCAGTTTGAGCACAAACATCAGTTATATTTTGGTGCTTATTTACTAAACCAGTATCTATAACACAAACAGTTACATTATAAACACCCAAAGGAGTTTCATTGTTGGCTGTAAAATTAAGAATTCCAGTAGCACTAATATTAAATAAATCAACAGAAGCGCCTGTAGAATTAAATATTGAAATATTATAGGTCAAAGTTCCATATCCATAATTAAATTCTGTATCAATAACATTCCAATCTTCATAAAACTCTGTATTATCTCCGCTAGTCCAAACAGTCTGAACACCAATATCCTGAACAGCAGGAATATTATTTATTTCAATAACAGTTATATTAACCTCCTGGCTATCTTCACAGCAAGTTGAATTATAATTATCACTTACATAAACAGTTTCAACATATTTTCTAGACCCAGAATTAACCCCCCCTGTATTTAATTTAGATAAAAGCCCCGAAACTATTACAAAATCATTTGTATTTGGAGTTGTCTGGGATATAAAAAAAACATAAAAAGGATCCTGTGGAACTATTCTTCCTGTTAACGCTCCTCCATCAGTATCATTAGCATAAAAAATATGAAAAAGACTCTCTCCTTCACAAACATAAAGATTATCATCAAGTCCCCAAATAACAGGGGGGTAATTATCAGGCAAAACACTAACCTCCGAAGTAGTATTTATAATTGACAAACCAAGAAATTTCATATTAAAGAAAATTAAAACTAATACTAAAATAATTAATAATACTAGCCACCTCTTTCTATTATCCATAAAATAAAAGAACTAAACTAAGTTTTTATTTCTTTTTCTTTGAAGTTTTCTTCTTAACAGACTTCTTTCCTTCTTCTCTAGCAATTTCTGCTTTAAGTTTTGCTAATCTTTCCTTATCTCTTTGTGTTTTTGGCTTTCTATATCTCTTGAAAAGAACCATAAATACAACCAATGCTGAAATCACTGCGATAATAATATAAATAAGAGAGTAATCCCTTGGATAAGGATTACATTTAACTCTAATTCTTAAAGGAGCACTAACAGCCATTTGTGTAGAAGACCCACCAGTACCTCCAATCTGTGTAGGGGCAGGAACAGTACTCACAACAACGTCCCCTTCATAAACCTTCATTTCTTCACTACACTCTTGCTTACAGATAAAATTACCAACAGAACAATCTTTTTCATAAATACTAGGAACTTTAAAACAAAATTCAATAGGAATTGCCTCAGCACTTGAGGTCTCTGCAGGGATAAGTTTTGCATTAACATCCTGCATAGTTAAAATTCCCAGTAACTCTTCAGACAAACCAATTGTTGCGTAAGTTTCTTCACTCCAAGGATTATAAACACTATATGTTAAACAAGCTGTATCTCCTTCGTTAACCATAGCAGATTCCTGACTCCACTTAATCCCAATTCCTGCCGAAGCAAAAGAAAGAGAAAATAAGATTGCAAATGCAAAAACAAAAACTACACTCTCTTTTTTTTTCACCTCTCTTTTCATTTTAATTATTTTAGTAAATTATAATTTATAAACTTAACAACCAGTTGCTGTGGCTACTCCTTTAAAGCTAACAGTATTATTATATGTACCTGTTGCTGTTGCAGCTGGAACATCTAGCCAAAATCTATAATAGTTTGCTATTCCCTGTGCAACATTAAATCCTGCTTCATCATAAGAGGTTGTAAGACCAACTTCGCTTGCAAAAGAAGGATGTGTTGAATTAGTAATCGTATTATTATAAAAAGTTTCATTAGCAAGCCCAATTACATCACTTTCAGACGTATTTAATGCATCAGCCTTAATGCAAAAATCAACTGCAGTATTACTATCAACAGAAACATTCATCCAATAACGAGTTCCTTGCTCAGTCCCATTTGAATCTTCAGTTGTATTTGCCCCATCATAGTTGTGGCTTGCATTAACATTTGTTGCAGGCAAAGAACTAACCTCTCCGAACTGAATTCCATCACTCAAATTTCCAGACATAGATATAGAAAAATAAGTAGTAATTGAAACATTAGAAATTGTAGTTATTTCTGTTACATATCCTGTTGCTTTAAATCCTTGGCCAAAAAGCATTATTAATGAAAATAAAAATACTGCTCCAAAAATCGCAACAACTAAATTATCTCTTTTCATTTTTCAACCCTTTTATATCAATAGTTAACTAATAGAATAAGAAGTTTATAAATATTTTCATAAATTAAAACCACAATTAAGGACTTGCTCCATGTGAAACAGCCTTAAAATAAAGCGTATTATTATAATCTCCTGGTGCCTGATTTGAAGGAGCATTTAAAAAGAACTTCAAATAAACAACAATTCCGTCTGTTAAAGAATCTCCAATTTTATTATCTATATAATTCGTTGTCAGAGGATACTTATCTATACTAGGAACAGAACTATTAGTAGAATTATATGAATAAGTCTCATTACCTAATAATAAAACATCTCCTCCGCTAGTCATAAGATTATCATTTGCTTTCACGTATAAATCAGCTGTTCCTCCAGTTACAGAAATATTAACATAATATTCAGAAACTTCTGTTCCATTATTTCCTTCTGCAGACTGATTATAAACAGGAAGAGAAAGCAAAGTCCAATTTATCTGTGAAGTTAATTTATCAGAAAGATCAATTGCTATTGCTATGGGCTGTATTATTGTAACATTCCAGCTCTCAGTAATATTGCTTATTGAGGTATTTAATGTCATATTTAAATAAGCAAAAAAATCAAAAATAGAATCTACTTCACCAGTAGCATTTAACCAAAAGTTCATTAGTTGACTCTGGTTTCTAATTAAACTCATTGTTGTGTTTGGGTTTTGAGTGGCATTTGTATAAAAAGGAACTGCGCCTTCTGTGGTATTAACTAGACTATAATTCCCAAACAAACTAACATTTATTGTTCCACAATCACCTGTCCTGCAGGTAACATTCAAGGTAACATTAAAAAACTCGTTTTGAGAAACATTAATATTTCCTATAGGATAAATCAAATCTAAATCAACTGTTGGAAAAACAATTGTAACACCACTAGAATTAACCCAATTTGAATAATCTATTCCATCATAAACCCTCATTCCACAAATCCAAACATCTCCACTACTTAAGTTACTTGAATTTAAAATTGCACTAAACAAGGTGGTAGTAGCATAGCTATTATTATAATCAGCTGTAAAGTTTAAAGCCCCATTTTTAAACCAGTTAACACTAACATTTAATTTAGTATCATCTACATCTATTATCACACTTGAGCAATTTAAATCTGATAAACTAGAATTACTTGAGTCAACACTAACTAGTATTGGTGTTGGATCTGTTGGTGCAGTATTGGTGGTAATATATGAAAAAGTGCTTGTTAGATTCCACTTATTTAAACTGTCGTTTGCATATACAATCCATCTAATTGTAGATCCATATGTACTATTCACTACTTTTGTAACATTAGACCAGTTTTCTGCACCAGTCATTGACGCCCAGCTATCATTTACAAAAGTTCCTGTTCCATTATCAAAACTAAATATATACCCTTTCAAAGAATAATCTGTCCACCTGACTTTATGGGCTATTGCTCTTCCTTTTAAAGTTGAATTTGTAGAATTATCAAACCATTTTGGAGCAGAAATACTAATTGTAAAAGTCCTATTTGAAGAGTTTCCCTGCTGACTAATATTATCCATTGCAGTAATTCCCCAGACATAATAATCCTCTCCATCATCAGTAAAATCCAAGGTAAAAATATAATAAGTATTATTCATTCCTGAAGAGTTTGTCACATTTAAATGCCAGCCACCACTCCAATTCCCCCACAAACTAACATTAGTTAAATTAACATCATCAGTTACACTCACATTAAAAGTTATAGAAAAACTAGTCGCATTATAATAAGGAACAGGAGAAACAAGAACAATTTCTGGAGGCTGATCAGAAGCAGCACAAATTCCTCCTGAACAAGGTAATCCAGCATCACAATTTTCATCAACACAACAAGATTGTCCTACAGTTCGAGCTCCATCAACAATACAAAATATTCCTGCTCCGTCAATACAAGAATAACCATCTCTTACATAACCAACACCTGGAGCAGTTATGTCTGAGTCGCAAGGTACTCCTTCAAGTGATGCTAAAATCTTATCCTGATGAATATAGGCATCAGAATCATTTGCAACTGCTCCAGAAGTTTGGCATGCATTACTTGCCCCTTCAGCACAAACCCCTCCTGCTGTTGGACCTGAAATAGCAGTTGTATCGCAGATAAATCCAGTATTAGAACAAGTGCAAGATTCATCTCCTGCTGTCCAATCAGGAGAGGAAATCTCTCCAGAAGAAATTGTTGAAGTACAACAACTCGCAGCTCCACAATGTCCATTCCTCTCAAAACCATTTCCAACAACATCAGAATCGCAACCTTGCCTACCTGTGGCACAAGCAGTATAAATTGTTCCTCCAGCACAATTTGCATCTGTATTACTACATGCAACAGTATTCACATCACAAGTTGTTCCAGCACACACTCCATCAGCATTTGGATCACTTGAACTTAATCCACCTGAATCACAAATCATATTGTTTGAACAAGTGCAGGACTCATCTCCACCAGTCCAATCTTCTGCAGTTCCTGAAGATTCCCCACTACTTATTGCTCCAGTACAACAACCTGTATTACCACAAACACCATTTCTTTCATAGCCATTTGTACCAACAGCACTATCACAATATCTTAATGCTCCAGTAGAAGAACAAGTTGTATATAATGTTCCTGCAGGAGGATTACAATCAGCATTTGTAACATCGCAACCAACCAAACTAGTATCACAAATTGTACTTACACAAACACCAGTAGCACTCGGAGATCCAATAGCGACAGCATCATCACAAATATAATGACTAGCACAAGTACAAGATTCATCTCCTGCTGCCCAATCCTCAGCAGTCTGTGAATATTCCCCACTATTCATAGCTCCAGTACAACAACTACTTCCGGCACAATATCCATCTTTTTGGTAACCGTTTGTTCCAGTAACAACAGAATCGCACGAACGGCCAGCAGCACAAGCATAGAATACATATCCTCCATTAAGGCAATTTATATCTGTAGTATTGCATGCTACTTTTAATCCTCCAATACAAGTATGAGTGCCACTAACATCTGTACATACTCCCACTGCAGTTGGACCACTATTAGGGGTATCATCACAAATCTGATTGTTAGTTACTGCAGTACATGAAGTACCCCCAGGACCACAAACCTCATCTCCTGCTGCCCAATTAGGAGTTGTTCCAGATAATTCCCCGCTAATTGCAACAGCACCATAACAACAACTGCTTGAAATACACCAACCAGTTCTTGAATATCTTGCTGTAGTAGTTCCAACACTATTATCACACTCAAAACCAAGATAACAAGAAGCATTAGTATAATTTGACGCCGCATCCCATGCAACCATGTCTGATACACATTGGCTTGATGCACACAAACCATCAACAGTTGCATCTGCATCATTATCATCACATTTGGAACCTGAACTATCACAACCACATACAACAGTATCACTACTAATTGTGTATGTTGTACCTGTTGCAGTAAGACTTGTATCTCTTACTAATCCGCTTCCGCCTGTGCAATAAGTTCCATCAATACACCAATAATTTGAATTTCCTGAACAACTAACATCATCTCCTGTTCCTATCTGGCTACCATCACAGCAACAACCTGTAGCTGAACTACCACTACTTAAATCATCTGCTGCACCATCATCTCCACAACATGCCGCATCAGAAGTCATCCAAGTAAGTGCACCATAATATGCAGAACTACAAACATTTCCTGCTGATCCAGTTGAATTACAGCACTTAGCACAAGATATTGCTCCATCATCGCAATCATAACACCAATAATTAGTAAGTTTACTGCCTTGAGCAGTAGCACAAGCCGTAAACCCCAGATTACAGCAAGCATTTCCATTATTACATATTTGAAGAGGATCATCTGCACAACCAGTTCCTAAAAATTCATATGGAGTTTCATTCCCCTCACTCTGATTTCCAGAATAAGCATATGGAATCATTGTTAGATTATTTATTATTGCATTATAAACATCAATTCTTGAAATATTAATTAAAGTTAATAAATCAAGGGCATAAGTAATTGGCTTTCCTGTACTTCTAAATCTATATTTTAATTCATCTGGTGTAAGAGTTTCATTTTCTAATAAAAGTGCTGCGCCTGCACTAACCATTGGAGTTGACATTGATGTTCCAGATTTTGTAGTATCTTCCCCTCCAATTGTTTTTGTATTAATATTTTCTCCTGGCGCAAACAAATCAACTAATTCATTTAAGTTTGCAAAATCAGCAATTTTATCATATTTAGTTGTTGCACTTACTCTTGTTACATTTGACGCGCAACTTGGAGATTTTAAATTCAATGAATTATCATTACCAGTTGCAGCAACAACAAAAATTCCATGGAGAACTGCAGTATTAACTAATTCAGCAACAATATTTACATCACAAAATCCACTATAACTTCCAGCACCAATACTAAAAGAGATAATATTTGCGTTATTATCAATACACCATTGTACCCCCTCTAAAACATTGCTTTCATAACCTGTTCCATTTGCACTTAAAACCTTTGCAACTAAAATTTCTGCGTTAAGTGCAATTGTTTTCGCTATGTAAGCAACTTGGGTTCCATGGCCATTATCATCACTTGCATCTGAATCATTATTAACAAAATCAAATCCAAGTAAATAATCCACAACACTGCTATCAACACCAGTATCAATTATACAAATCTTTTGCCCATTTCCAGTTAAACCAAACTCACTTTTAACATCAATGCTTCTAATAATTTGTTCAGATTCTTCTACTAACAAATCAACTGGCTGATCCTCAACAATTTCAATAAACTCATTAGAATTTAAATATTCAATCATGCTAAAATCAAGCTCTCTTACTTCAATTTCATTTTTTTCTGTTGCAAATTGTTTTTCCTTTTTACCAAAAGCAGAATATTCATCCATAGAATTTTTATTCTGCATTTTTATAATTACACGCTTTTTTTCTCCACGCTGAATTTCAAGTTTGTATTCTTGTGTACTTAAACTAGGAACAACCCATTCAATATAATCTATAAGTTTATTGTTATTTATATCCAGAGCATTCACTTCAACAATTTCATTTGAATCTCCAACAAGATGGTAGAGCTTAATTGCATCAGGTACAGTTTCTTCTTCTAAATAAGTAAATGCGAGAACACCTTCATAATGCAGTTCATCTGGACCGATGATAGTAATTTCTTTTGTATCATTGTTTATTACATTTTCTTCTGAATAAGGTGCTTCTGTGTAATACTCAACAACAATTTCTTCATTATTATTAACTTGTTCTTGAATCTCCACACTCATTTTATTCCCTTCTTCTTCAATAACTCTTCCAGTCATACCTCTAAAAAATCCTAAAACAAAATTAAAAACAGAATCAAAGACATTACTATCGGTTTTCTCTTGTTTTTTTTCTGACTCAATTTCTTCTATTGTTTTAACATTTTCAATAAATGCATCAACATCTTTTTCTCCTGAATTAGTTTTCTTTTTTACAGAAACATTTCCAGCGTTTTTTGGAATTTTAATATTTAAATTACTTGCTCCAACCCCTTCAGAATCTATAACCTTGACTTTTTTCTCCCACCTAACAGGGTTACCTAAGACAGCACCATATTGCTTTAGTGAGATCTGAGTTGTTACATTATCCTGAATACTTGTTTCATTAGTTATATTTACTTCAACAAAGGTTTCATTTTCTAAAATTATTGTTTTGTTAGTTATATTTTGAATTTGTGTAGAATCACTACTTTCCTCTACTTCATTTATTGTCTGGTTTTGGGAATCAAGAGTCTTATTTTCTTGTGTTTCTTGTTCTATTGGAATTTCTACTGTTGTTTCGCTTGTTGAATCATTCTTCTCTATAGTTTCCTCAGGTGTTTCAGGGATTTCTATTATTTCTTCTTGGGTTTCGGTTTCACTTGTTTCTTGATCTACTGGTGTTTCAATGGGTTGCTCTGTTGTTTCTTGACTTGTTGATTGATCCTCAACTACTTCACTCGCATCACTTGAACTAGAATCAGTTGAAGAACTAGAAGTATCTGCAGCATCACTATCTTCTTCAGTAGTATAACCAGTAAAAAAACCATAAACTCCTTTTGTAAAAGACTTAAAACTAAAACCAGAATCACCTAAAGCACTTTCTGAATTTTGGTTAATTTCATAATTTAAAATTGCAACTGCAACAATTATTCCTACAATAGCTAAAATTAAAACAAAAGCAAGAGTATGCTTCTGTTTAACTGCATGATTATTTATTTTTTCAGTTACAGCACGTTTAGAATCATAATCTGGAAGATATCTAGAATGTGTTTTCCCTTTTTCATCTCTATAACTCTCATAATAATATGGTCCAAAAGTTTTTAATTCACCATCAACCTTTTTTTTAATATATCTCTTATACACCATTGAAAACCACCAGCGGGTTTTCTATCCTGCAACCAATCAAATCTTTTAGTTGCCTCCGAAGGATTCGAACACCCTCTTTTAATCTAAAAAAAATATGTGCTGTAACTATTTAAACATTATTATTACAGAGGAAAATTGAAAATGTTGGATATAATAAGTTTTAAAGCAATAAATAAGACTCATAGATTAATCTGGTGATACATAACAACGCAACCTCATCACACCAAAAATTTTAACCCACTCGCAAGCTGATTGTTTTGGTAGCACACACTTTCCTGGACAATCTACCATACAACTACAAGATGTTTCTCCATTGTTACAATTACCATCACCGCAATACGGGCATCGCCCACAATCAAAACTGCAACTAGCGCAGTTTTCTCCATTATTACACCAACCATCGCCACATCTACAACTTGATTTGCAATCATTGTAGCAAGAACCACATGTTTCGCCATAATTACATGAACCATCTCCGCAACATGAACCACAATCAGAACTGCAACTTGCACAAGTTTCACCATTATTACACCAACTATCTCCGCAACGACACAAACTCTGGCAGTCCTGGACACAATTACCGCAATTTTCTGAAAGCTCGCAAACTCCATTTCCACAAATATCAAGTTTTACTTTTAATACCCACTCTTGAATACCACATTCGCTAAATCCAACTTTAAAAAATCCGAAATCATTTGGTGAACTTGGCCAGCTAATTCCCCAGCTATTTTTTACAATCCAATAACTTGTAGCAGGATCTCCAGTATAGCTATACCCAACAACAGAAACTGCATGATTAATAGTATCATCATCAGTACATCTGTAAATGCCGTTATCAAAATACCCCCCTGCATCTGTGCTAATCCCAATAAGTACACTCACAGGTCCAGAGTCATAAATAACTTGCATAATTGTAGTTGCAGATGTTGAAACATCTTCATAACCTAAAATTTTTTTTAATCTACTCGCATAATCAGAACATCTATCACTGCATCTTTTATCACTACAAGAACTCCCAGCAGAGTAAGTGCAAAGAGTACTGCAAATATCCCCCTCACAACTACACCCCCCAGAACCCCCATCAACATAAGGCATACATGCTTCATCTGGAACTCCATATGTTTTAATAAAACCAAAAGCAACATCGTCAAAACCACCACAGCAGGTTTGATCCTTGTTAGAGGAATAATGACAATCAGAAACAAGATATTCTTCTGAAAGATCCAAGTCTAAACTAGGATTATTACTTTTTATATTATACATTGCTTCAGTAACTCCAACAGTTGAAAACGCCCAGCAAGATCCGCAAATACCTTGATTCTTAACAGGAGTTATCCAATCTTGGCCATCTTTATTTCTCCAAGTAAAAGAATTTGGAGCACTCATTGTTGGATAATTTTCTAAAAAGTCGCTTGAACTAGTTATTTCTGCATCTGTAATTATTTTTGAAGAAGATTTTATTGCTTTTTCAAGCACTCCGCTAAGTTCAACAACAGAACCAACTTCTTGTTCACCATCAACACAAACAGCATATGTCGGAGTTAATGAATTTTTTCCGTCACTTTTCACAACCTGTTCATAATCATTTTTTGCACAATAAGAATATTCTGCACCGCAAATTCCTTCTAAAAACTCCCATGAATCACAACTTGATTCATGAGAAAATACACAAATTCCTTTCTCCCCACTGTTTGTTTTTTCATTTTTATACACATAACCAAGCTCAACACAATAAATTGCTGAAGGATTAGCCATACCAATTTTAGGACCACCAAAAGCAGAGATTACATTGGTAGAACCGCAACTATTTTTTAAAAAATTATAAGATTGTTGATAATTTGTTTTCTCTAAAACAGAAACTTTATCAGAAAAAACCATATAAGCAGAAACAGAAACAATTCCAAAAACAAATAAAACAAAAAATAACTTCAAATTCTTATTTTTATTCAGGATATTTTCTGACATTTTAGATTAGATGTTAAAAAAGTAATATGCTTCAACTATTTAAAGATATTTGTTGTAAAGAAAAACTTACTTCGTCACAATTTCCAAAGCATCTCTGTGCTTTAATTCATAACTCTTGCCTAAAGCTTTTTTGCTTCTTGCATCTATTGCCTTAATAAAGTTCTTTCCAAAATCAGTATGCAAAAAATATGCAAAATCTAGTGCTGTTGAACCTGGAGGCAAAAGAAAACAATCAGGAAGTATATGACCTTTACTATCTCCCAATTTATGTGCTCCTGCTGGAAAAATAGCAATATACTTTAAAAAATCAAAAACAGCTAAATTCAATATCTCCTGAACTCCTGTTCCATTATATAGATCTAAAACATCGCTTTTTATCTTTTCTAAAGCTTGTTTTTGTTTCTCACCAAGCTCCTTAATTATTTTAAAGTCTTTTTCACCAGGAATATAATCAATTAATCCTATCTTTGCTGCCTGTCTTAAAGCCAACTCAGAATCAGCACTGCACGGATAAATTAAATAATTAGGGAACTTTTCTTTCATTTTCTTTATGTTATTTGCAGAATTAGGATGATCAGACTTATTTGCAGCAATAATCATTGGTTTTGAGTGGCTTCTTAATGTAGAAACAAATAATTTTATCTGGTCTTCTTTCCAGGTAGTTGGTTTTTCAGGTAAATTAAGTTTTCTTAATGCATCCTTAACATCTTCTTCAGTAACTTTAAGACCGCTAAACTGTTTGGCAACAGATTCACTAAACTTTGTATTTTCTAGTTCAGCTTTTCTTGAAAAACTCTTCCAAACCTTATTAAAAATATTATAAAACCATAAATTCAATTCTTCTTCTAAAAATTCAATGTCTTTACAAGGATCATAGTCTTTTGTGGGTTTTCCTTCTACATCTGTCTCTCCTGAACAGTCAACTATATGAATAAAAACATCTGCCTGCCTTAAATCATCTAAAAACTGGTTTCCTAGTCCTTTTCCTTCACTAGCTCCAGGAACTAATCCAGCAACATCCATAATCTCTACAGGAACAAACCTATTGCCTTCAATACAAACCCCATGATTTGGCTGGCACTGAACTTTAAACTCTTTATCAATACACTCTACTTTAACATATCCCACACCATGATTTGGCTTTATTGTGACAAAAGGCCTATTACCTATTTCAATTTCTGCTAGAGTCGCTGCTTTAAAAAAAGTGCTCTTTCCTACATTTGGTTTTCCTATAAGACCAATTAGCATAATAAACAATTCTCCATGATTATATTTTTTCCTAAAACCAAGAATTTAAATTTTTCTCGCAGTTCCATTGAATATCCTTTAGCAAGAGAGACACTTAAAATACTTATTTTATTCTCTTTAACAAACTCCATCGCAGGTATAAAATCAGCATCTCCTGAAAAAACAAGAAAAAAATCAGCCTTCTTTTTTGTTGCATATTCAACCAAATCAACAGCAAGCATGATATCAACCCCTTTTTCTTTCTTCTTCACATTTCCTATCACATCCAAAATATTTTCCTCCACTATTGGTTTGCATGAACTACACAAATCCATAGATTCGATCAGCTCTTTTTTTTCATTTAATAATTCTTTAGTAGAATGAACCTGCAATTTCCTAGTTTTAACATTAAACTTAGGCAATTTTTTTAATGAATCAATAAACTTTAAGTGAGAATAATAAAGATCTTTTCCATCTCTCAATGTAGGAACGGAATTATAATATTTAACTTCACTTAAGGAAAGATTAAAGTGGTTACAGATAAAGTTAACTAATTTTTCAAAGTCTATATTGCTCGGCTTAATTTTCATTTGTTTTAGATTATGATAAAAGTTATTACCATCTATAAAAATTACAGCTTGATTATCCATTATTTTAAAAAAAATAAGAACTAATTAAATGTTTTGAAAATATAAAACCCGGCATTGCCCGAAGACCATACCGGGGACTTAATAAATATAATATGCCTTAATCATATTTAAGGTTTTCTATTAACACAGTATCTCCGAATCAAAAACCTTTTTAACCCCCTCCTCTTTATTTAAGGAACAATAAAAGAGGAAAAATGTCACTTGCAGGAAACATAGGGTATATTTTAATGGGATTTATTGCAATAGTCTTGGTTTTTCTAGTTATATTAGGACTATTAGAAAAAAAATTACACATAAGATTCTTAAGGGGAAGATATGCTAGAAATGACTTCTTCATAGAAAAAATAGCAAACATGAAGGTGCATAACATAAATGACTCTTTAAGAGAGTTAAGTAATCTAGCGACACTTTTTTTCAGAGAAGCATTTCACATAAAAGGAAATCTTGATTATTCTGAACTTACCTATTACTTCAATAACAAAAATAACAAAAAAGCAACACAATTTTGCGCAGAGATTGTAAAATACATGTACTCAAAAGAAAAAATAACCCAAGAAAAATTCCATGAACTAGTACGGCTCTTAGCAGAAATAGTAAGTAGCAACAAAATAATTACAAAGGAACAAAAAAAAGAACTAGATAAAAAAAGCCAAAAAAATAATCCGCTGATAAAAAGCAATGGACTAATGAAAATTATTAAAAAAATTAAAAAATAAAACTTCTAAGGTAAATTTAAATATCTCGTATTAGTAAGAAAAAACATTAATACAAGCAATACAACTACTGCAATAATAAGATAATCAAAAAGTTGTATTGCAACTTTTCTTTCTGTTTTAGATAAGATCTCTGTAAAGGCCTTGGAAATATCTTCTTTATTTACTGCAGAAGCATAAACTCCTTGAGTTTGATAGGCTAGACTTTGCAAAGACTCTTCATCAATTTTTGAAAAGGAATACCCTGTTGAACCGCCTTCAATAGTTCCAATTCCAATAGTATGAACAAGAACACTATTATAATTAGCATAATCAATTGCATCATCCATTGTACCGACATTAATCTGTCCATCAGAAAGTAAAATAACTGCTTTATGTGCTTCAAATTTCAATAAATTAGAAGAAGTTAAAACTGCTTCATAAATATCTGTTCCTGCAAAAGTTCCTATCTCTATTCTGTCAATAGCATTTTTTAGCTCATCTTTTCTCTCTGTTAAATCAATTTCTATTTTAGAGCTTCCTGAAAAAGAAATCACTCCAATTTTAACTCCAGGCGGTGCAGAATTTACAAAATCAATTGCAGTTTCCCTGGCAGCAGCAATTCTAGTTGGACTAAAATCATTTGCCTCCATGCTCTGGGAAGAATCAATCGCTAAAATAAAACTAAATGAACTCGACTGCATTGTTGTATGCAAAGTCAGTCCAGAAATAGCAAATATAGCAAATAAAACTATTAAGAGATTTAATGTTAAAATAATAAGGTTCTTTGAAAAAAAATCAATTCCCTGAATTCTTGCTATAGCATCAAAATTAGCAAACTTTAATGCTTTTTTCTTTCTATTACTTAAAGCAAGAAAATGAATTAAAAATAATATTGGAATTGCAAATAACAAAAACAAATACTGCGGATGTGAAAATGTAAATTCCATTTTATTTCTTTTTATTTATTCTCTCTTTTAAAAATAATGCCAAAGGAATTGCAAAAGACCTGCTTGTTATTAAATCCAAATAATCTGCTTCACTTTTCTTAAAAATACCCTCAACAACCTTTGCCTGCTCTCTAGCGAATTTTTCATAATCTGCTCTAGCTACTTTTGGATTAACAATAACCTGTTCTCCTGTAAGTGGGTTTTCCAATGTTATTTCTCCTTCAACACTAGGCAAAGTCAAATCTAAAGGGTCTCTAACACGTATAAGAACTGTCTCAAATTGATGAGAAAGTAAACTTATTTTTTTCTCTGTTTCATTTGAAATTTTTAAAAAATCAGAAATTAAGATAACAGAATTAATAGATCTATTTAAATACCTCATTGCAAAATCTAGTGCATTATCAATATTTGTAACCCCCCCATAAGTATCTGTCTTAGTCAAAAGATCAACCAAAAGCTGAAAATGTTTCTTACCATTTTTTGGAGGGATAAAATGTGTAGCTTTATCATTAAATAAAAATAATCCAACTCTATCATTTGATTCCAGAATTAAATTTGCAAATGCAGAAGTTAGCTCTGCAGCAAACTCGCACTTTAACTTATTTTGAGATCCAAAAACCATATTACTGCCAATATCAACTAAAAAGAAAATCTTCAAATCCCTCTCTTCTCTATACTGCTTAACAACTAACTTTTGCGCTCTTGAAGAAGTTTTCCAGTCAATATCAGAAGCATCATCGTCAGGAGAAAAATCCCTAAAAGATTCAAACTCAAGACCCTTTCCTCTGAATAAAATCCTATAAATATCTTTTTTTAATCTAAACTCCTTCATGATTGCCTTAAATTCTGTAATAGCTCCAGGAATATCTGTATTAAGTCTTGGTTTTTGAATTGTCTGTTTCATGTTAAGCCACAACCATGCTCAAAATTTCATCAATAATTTTGTCTGAAGTTATGTTTTCTGCTCTGGCTCTGTAATTTAGAATGATTCTATGCCTCAAAACATAATGTGTAACATCCTTGACATCCTGTGGAACAACATAATTTCTTCCATTCATAAGAGCCCATGCTTTTGACGCAATAAAAATTCCAATACTCGCACGAGGCGAACCTCCCCACTCAATATACTGCCCGTGACGAAAATCTTTTTTTCTTGTTTTTTCAATAATCTTAACAATATACTCTTTAATTTTATCACTCATATAAATGTTCTTTGTTATTTCCTGCATAGAAAGAATTTTTTCTGGAGAAAGAATAGGCTTTACATTAAAAGACGAAAACTTACTAAGAGTCATATTATGCTCCATAATGTTAGTTTCTTGATTTCTATTTGGATAGCCCATTAAAACCTTAAATAAAAATCTATCAACCTGGGCTTCAGGCAGATCATAAACTCCACTAGATTCTAATGGATTATTATTAGCCATAACAAAAAAAGGACTAGGAAGAGAATAGGTTTCTTTAGCGATAGTCACTTGTTTTTCCTGCATTGCTTCAATCATAGCTGATTGTGTCTTTGGAGGACTTCTATTAATTTCATCTGCAACAATAAAATTAGCAAAAATAGGTCCTTTAATAGTTTCAAAGCCTTTATCTGGAGTATAAGTTGTTATACCTAAAATATCACTAGGCAAAAGATCAACAGTAAACTGTATTCTCTTTGAAGTGCACCCAGAAGCTTCAGCAAGAGTCCTAACTAAAAGTGTTTTAGCAATTCCAGGAACTCCCTCTAAAAGAACATGACCATCACAAAGAAGAGCACACATAAATGCATCAATTACATCTTTCTGGCCTACAACAACCTTAGAAACCTCTTCTCTTGTCTTAGAAATTAAATCATAAACCTCTCTAATCTCTTGAGGCATATCTTCTATTTTGGGGGTTATTTTTACTGGTTTTTTTACTACCTTTAATTTGTGCTTCTTTTTTAAATCCTCTTTTACAGACATAACTGATTTAATATCTTCTTCAGCATATCCATTAGCCTTTAATAAATCCTTTATCTGATCAACAGCATATCCTTTTTCAACAGCATTACTTATCCACTTTTCTACTTCTTGCCTTTTTTTCTCTTCCATTTTCCACCTCTTTAAAATATAAATATTTCCTATTATTTAAAATATTGTTTGTTTTTTATACTTTCCTGTAAAAAAGATCCTCTCTTTCTTCTTAGCATCATCCGCTTATAAGAATAAAATGATATTCCAACAAAAAATACAATTAAAGTAGAGACAATTAAATACCTATAAAGCTTATCTTCTATTATTGGATTTTTCTTTGCCTGACTTGCCTGAGCAATTAACTCCCTGCATGCATCAATTGCTTCTTGTGATTTTTTAAGAGCTAAATCATTCTTCCCTTCTTCTGCAAGTTTCTTAGCTTCATTTATAATCTCCCTGAGTTCTAAACACTCTGGATTTTCTACAATAAACTCTTCAGTAAAAAGAATTTTTTCCATTATATCCTCTCCTTCTTTAATAGTTAAATACAATTTTCCCCAATCCTTATATTTTGGATTTCTCACACTAGCATTCACAGTTATTTCAAAAGTTCCTTTTTTCTCTGTGTTAATATCTAAATACATCGTAATATTTTGTTTTTCTCCTGGGCTAAGTGATTTAAAATAGTCATTGCTAAAAGAAATTTTAACATCATCAGCAAGTATGCCGTCAAAGGCAACAAGCCCGCTTATATTAATGTCATATAAGTAAGGCTCCCCATCATTATAGATAGTTATAGGAAGTTCAATATGGTCTTGAGCATATACAGAAATTGGATCAGGCATTAAAATTTTTAATGAAACAGGAATTTTAACAACACTACTTCCTCCTGACGAAGAAAAGGTTGTTGAAGTTCCTTCAGGTTCAACAAAAGTAATTATAAAATTGTTGCTTGTTGCATTTGAAAAAGAATCACTAGCAACAACATAGGCCTGTCCAACAACAGCAATCGTTGAAGAAATCGTAAGTATACCATTAGCAGAAATACTAGAAGTTATATCAGAGGTATTAGAATAAAAAGTATAACTAATAGCCTGGGAGTAATAGGGATCATTAGTATCATCATCAGAAAAATGCTGTGACAAATTAACAGTAATACTAGTGCCATAAGTTGTTGGGCCCTTATCATCAATATTATCACTTAAATTCACAGGAGAATTAGTATGGGTAATGTTTAGTTTAAAATTAGCTGAAGAATTTAATAAACTTGCATTTTCTAAATAATCTGTTGCAGGATAAACAATCAAAGTTAAATTTTTTAATAAGCCATAAGTTTCATCAGTTAAATTAGGAGTAAAAGAAAAACTAACATTTGTTCCATCTCCATAAGAGCTAGTATTATATCTTAAGATAAGTCCAGTATAGCTAAAATTACCAGAGTTATAATTTAAACCATCAACATAAAACTCATAAAAAAGATCATCTTCAATTGAATGATTAACTGTAAAGTTAAGTTCAGTTGTATTACTCTCTTGGAGTGTAAATATTGTCTCAGCAGCTGGAGCCACAATATTTGGAGGACCATACACATAAATCCAAAAATCAGAATAATCAATAAGCCCGCCACTATCATTTACACTAATATTAAGATGGTATTTTCCAGAATTAGAATCACTAAAAGTTATATTAAATATACCTGTGGTTGAGTTAAAGAATCCAGAGAAAATATCATTTCCAGAAAGATTTGTATAACTAAAAGTAAAATTAGTGTTTAATTCATAAGAGGTATCATTCCCATCTTCACTATCTGTAACATTTATATCATAATAAAAAGTTCTATTAACTCCGCTAGAAAAATTACTTAAACTAGACATCTCAGGAGCATGCTGTATCTCTAAGATTGTCATATTAAATACAAAAACAGTTGAAGAACCGCTTAAATCTGTAAAATTAATAGTGACATTATAATCTCCTAAATCATCCTTGTGAGAAGTAAAAGTAGCATCAAATTTTGTTCTATTAGGAAAATTAGAATTTGAACTAGGCTGAGGCCACCAACTACTATCTATTGAAAAATTAAATAAACTAGTATTAGTTCCTGAAATAGTTAAATTAAATGTAAAGCTCTCATTATAAAAGCTCTTTTGTGAAATAGGTATCTTAAGATCATCATCTTCAATCCAGATAGATAAAACAGTTCTATTGTCTTCTGTAACGTTTACACTTGAACCATTTACTATATTTGACGTAGGAGTAGCATTTGTTGCATCCATATATCTAACAACAGGATCATCATTAATATTTAAAACAGTAAAATTAAAAGTTGTTGTGTTTATAAGATATCCATCGCTAACAGTTATATTAACAAGATGTCCTCCAACATCAGAATCAACAGCAGTAAAATTAAGGATTCCTGCAGTTGTAAGATTAAAAGATGGAAAAGGGGTATTATTAACATAAGAAAAAGTAAGAGTATCTAAATCAGGATCAGAAACATTCATTGTAAAATTCAGATAAGTATTATTATTTTCATAAATAACAAAAGTTGTTGTTAATGGATAAACCCACTGTGGTGCAGAATTATCTAAAATAGTAAGATTAAAAGTTTCAAAACTAGAAGTCAAATCATCATCACTAACACTTATGTTAATTATATACTCTCCAGGAGTTGTAGAATTTGGAGTAAATCTAATTTCTGCTGTTGTTCTATTTGTTCCAGCAACAGGCATATACAATATATCAACATCAAATCCATTAATGCTTGCTCCTGCCAGGGTAGTTAGATTAAGAATTGTTATGTCAAAATCAATTGTTTCATTATATCCTCCATAAACAGTATTTTTATCAGGTATTAACAAATCATCATCATAAACTGTCAGACTTATAACTGTCTCTAAATCAATAGAGGTTGTTTCATTTGCTATTGGCATTAAATCAGGAACATCATTGCTTGTTCTATTAACATAAATAGGAATATTTTCTGTTACTGTCTGATTATGATTTACATCATAAACACTAAAACTAATTGTCCAATTACCTATTTCTGTTTTATCAGGAGTCAAACTAATATTTATTGTCTTAACATATCCTGCTGCATTTAAACTAGAATTTGCATAAAACCAGCTAGTATTTACTACACTACTCTGGCCAGAAGCATAATTTCTTAAATTTGCGTAAGAAGAAACATTTAAGCTGTCTGTTTCCCCGATTGTAGTAATATTTATTAAACACCAATCAAACTGATCTTCTTGAAAGACTTTATCAGTGCAATTTGTAATATTAATTTCTAACGTAGACAAAACATTAAATAAAATTGCTCCAGAATAAAGAGTTGTTTTATTGACTTCATAAGTTGCATCATCACAATAAGTATGAGGACAATCATAATTTGCACCAGCATCCATTATGGTAATATTTGCCCAATAAGCACCAGCATCATTTCTAACTGGAGTAAGATTCATATAAGTGGAAATGTTATTAACAGCACTCAAATTAAGAATAGAGCAATTTTCTCCAACTGCTCTTCCACTCCAAGAAGCATGAGTACAATTATTAAAAAAACTTATATTAAATATTAAAGGATAGTGGCCCTCTTCATCACTTGCATTAAGATACTCAAAAAAATTCTGATTTTGGGTTAGATTATAAATAGATTCAATATTTGTAAAATTAGGATAATCATTAGTAGCGTTTATTACAAATTCAAAAATAGTAGTTGTTGCTTCGTCATCTGTAGTGTTTTTTGCTTCTATTGGTATTTGAAAAAAACCAGTCTGATTGTCATAACTAGCATTAATTGTTAAATTCCCTGTTGCAGAGTTATATATTTTTATCCAGAAAGAAACATCACTAGAACTCACATTATAAGAGCCAGTTCCATTTGTCCAGGTTATATTTGTCTGAAGAGTATTAATTGCAAAAGTAACATCCCCATTAAATCCAGTTATGTTGTTGCTTAGATTATGATAATAAAATTGGTCCTCAGAAGTCGTATAATTAACATCTGAACCAACCCAAGTAGGGGCTCCTGCCAAAATAAAACCTAATAATAAAATCATTCCAAGTAAAAAAATTCCTACTACCTCTCTTCTATCACTCTTTTTTTGCATTTTTCTCTTTTTTAAATTTATTTAAATACTCATTAACAGCCATATCAATAAACTGTTTTTTATTGACAAATTTAAACTTATTTTCCTCCTTAAGAATAAATTCATCTACACTATTCAGTAAACCAGTATCAATTTTTACAACAGAAGTATCTTTAGGCTTCTTTATCATAAGTTACTTTTAGTTACTTTAAATTATTATTAGTAACCCAAATAAGTTTTTAAACATTTGGTTTTTTGCTGTTTTCAATAGCCCTTCTATACCATAAAACCCGCATTAGTTTAATAATCACAAATATTATGATTATTAAAATTATTATTAAGAAAATATAAATTGTATTGCTTCTCTTTAAAAGAGGAATTTCTGGGATGCATCTCCAAGGGCATGGACCGCCACAATCAACACCCTCTTCACCCTGATTTTTGACTTTATCTGAACAAGTTGGACAAGCCTTGCAAGGGCCTCCGCAATCAATTAATAACTCACATAAATCATCATGACAATTCTGAATCCCATCTTTACAACTTGGATTTGTAGTATATAAGCAAGACTGCAGTTCTTCTGGTTTATTTGCTGGAAAACTACAATTACTTGCATCAATACATCCTCTTATCTGATACCCACACCTAGCGCTTTCATAATAATTTGTATTGCAATCATTCTCAATAACCCTATAGTTAACTCCTGAAAGAATTCCTAAATCTAAAGAGCTTTTTGCATGCTGACAAATACTCCACGGATTGCATATCCACTTAGGAGAACATTTTGGAGCTCCTCCACCGCCTCCTCCTCCGCCACCGCCAGTATTGTCATCGTCTACTGGACACGCCACAAGAGAAAGACTAATATTCCACTGAACAGAATCATTTAATTCTCCATCAGTTATCTGGGCAACAACTTTGTGGCGACCTGAACTTCCACAGCCAAAAGCATAAGTAAAAGAGTCAACTAAAGAACCCTCATCATACTCTATTAATTTATTATCAACATACCAGTAAGCATCTGGAATAGTGCCATCAGGATCATATTTTGTAATATTAAAATAAATTGGCTGAATACTACTCGCATTTATTAATTCACTGCTATCTGGATTATGCTCAATAATTGTTGGAGGCCTGTTTAAATTTGTTATAGTTAATCCAAAATTATCACAGGTTGTTATATTTCCTCCATTTTGATTGCAAAAATCCATAATCCTCGGATGTGGATTTAAAATTCCATAATCAGTAACACAAACACTAACATTGTAAACCCCAAGAGGAGTCTGATTAGTAGCTGTAAAATTAATAACGCCTTGTGAAGACATATTAAACAGATTAACAATAGCCCCGCTAGAGTTTCTAATAGTTAAACTAGGAGTAATAAAACCATATCCAAGCATAGTTTCAACATCTGTAAAATTCACATCAACATAATAACTTGAATTTTCTCCCCTCCTCCAAAGAGTCTGAACAGTTAAAGAAGGAGTAATTTCTGGAGCATTATTTATTTGAATAACTGTGATATTTATTGATTTATTATCTGCAGCTTCTTTATCACTAACTTCAATTCTAACAGGATAATTTCTAGATCCCTCATTAACAGTAATAACCCCAGAAGGCCCTTTAGTTAAAAGCCCAGAGAATAAATAAAAATAATTTATTGTTTCATCTCTTCCAAAAAAAGCCATACCAAAGGCTGATGAAGGACTTATAAACTGATAATTTAAATCTTCTTCATCTAAATCAGTAGCATTAAAGACATAAAATAAAACACCACTTTCACAAACATAAAGTGGATTCCCTATTGGCCCTAAAATAGGTGCTGAATTTGAAACATTTAAATAAAAACTAACATTTTTGCTAACAACGTTATTGCCCCACCAACCCTCAACAAATAAAATATTTTCCCACCTTACAGCACTAAAAGTTGTATTTCTAAAATAAGAATTAGAAATTCCAAAAGAAACATTTTCAGAGTACCATCTGTTATGCCTAGCATCATAAAGATGATAAATCCAATAATCAGCTGGCCCGCTAGAAGTTCCACTTAAATTCAAAATAAATGAATCAGATGCACTAAAATTATAGGTTATATTTTCTGGACTTAAGATTTCAAAATCATAATTTCCAAGAATAGCAAAAGTAACCATACCAAAAGCATTTGTATCATGGCCAGTAACAGTATAAGGAACAAAAAAGATTAAATAAATATTAATTAAAATTACTAGTAAGAAAAAACATAAAAGAATCTTTCTAGCCAGCCCACTCTTTTTCTTCATTACTAAAAATAGTAAAATCCCTTAATAAAATTAACCTTTAGTAAAGAATCCCAACCAAAACAGAATCTATATCTAAAAACCTTATTTTATCATCAGGTTCATTATTATTATCTCCTTTTGTTATAAAATAAATCCCTTCCCCATCAATTCCCTTTTCAACAACCCGATGAACAATTAATTTATCATCTCTAAAAAAACAAACAATATCTCCAATATTTATTTGTCCAGCAGACTCTGGTTTTATTTCAATTCCTGTTGCATCTTTTCCTAAGATAGGCAGCATACTCTCAGAATCAACATATCTACTCAACATCACATTATCTAAATTAATTATGATTTTTCCGCTCTCAAATGAAATTTGGTCTTCTTTTATAAAATCTGAAGGGCCTTTAATTTCTGGATTGCCAAAAACAGAAAATCCAGAAATACCCCCAGATCCTAGTATAAAAAAAATAAACCCCAAGTTTAAAACTAACATTATTAAAAGAACAATAAACTCTGCTCTTGAATAATTAACCATTAAAAACAACAAACTTTCAGGCTTAAAAGAATTATTATACTATCATAACTATTCAGAAACAACCCTTTTAAACATAATTACTGCCTTTCCAAAATAATCTCCATAAGACTCATTAGTAATTATTATTGTAGAGAAACTTAAACTCTTTGATTCTTTTGGCTCAAGATAAACCATGTTTTCATAGATTACAAAATCTTTAGCCTTGCCTTCTACACTAATCTCTAAAACAATAGGAAAATCATAATTATTTATAACACTAATATCCTCTCTAGTTGCAGAATTTCCTTTAGAAAGAGCTCCAAAACTTATTGTATCCTTGGTGATATTAAAACCACTCTCGTTTCCAATAGATAAAGTTATAGGGATTTCTTTTTTATCAAGAATTATTGAAGACCTAAAAAATAAAGAAATAATAAATATTAATATACTTAAAATTAAAACTAAAAATACCAAAATATAAAATTTACTTCTTTTTTTTGTGCTGTGCATTTTTATTCTTTTTTAAGAAAAAAACTTTAATTATTAAAAGAAGGATAATTAAAACCAAACCAGATCCACCCAGAACATACCAAATAGTTAAAGAGGCTTTTTTATAAAACACTACTTTAATACTTTTACTAGTTGTTTTTCCTTGATCTTTTCCAAAATAAGTTAAAGATATATTCGTTTCATAAACCCCTTCTAAGAACTTATTTGTATCAAAATAACCAGAAATTATTTTTTTCTCCCAAGGAGTTAAACTTGCAGTAGTGGTTTTAAAACTCTCAATTACTCCAGAAGAATTAAAAATAGATATATCTGCATAAACCCCATCAATATTATTATTCCAGCCACTCTCCACTTCGACATTAAACTGCTCTAACTTTCCTATTGTAAAAACACTAGAATAATTAATTATATCTATAAACAAGTTGCCAATCCTAAAATCAAATTCGTCTGTGGTAATTACTCCATAATCTACAATTGCCACTGCCTTATAATTACCAGGATTAAGATTAGTTGTGTCAAGAATCTTTTTAAGATTCAAGACTTCTTGACTACGAATAACTCTTTCTTGAAAGAATAACGTGTCCTTAACTTCTCCTTGTTGAGCCCTAATCTCAATTTTGGGAGCAACAGTTAAATCTTCTGTCCCATAACTCTTAATATCTAACTTAAAAGTAATTGGATCTCCAACATTAACATCATTTCCAGTTAAATCAAGAGATAAATATCTCCCAGGATATGGCACATTTATATAAATAGGCACCTGTATTGCAATAGCAGTACCGATATTTCCCTGAACAAGTTCATCATCAATTTTTTGTCTGACTCCAATTAAAATCCTGTGTCTCCCGGGAATATCAATGCTATTTGGCAGTTTTAATGTTACTATAAACTGCCCCCCTCCAATCATCTCGTTTTTATCTACAGTAATATATTCTGATAAATTTCCTAAAACATATATCTCTAATGCTCTATTTGGATTATCTTCAAAAACATAAAAATTAATTGTCTGCTCTAATCCAGGCTCAAAATTATACTCTTTTTTTGGCGGAGAAACTCCTAAAGAAGAAACATACTGAATTATAAAAAGCACCAAAAATAATAAAATAACAAATAACTTCCCTCTTTTTCTAAATTTCATAAAACCAAGAGTAAAAACTAGTTTTTATAATTTACTAAAAAATAAAAATAAGAACAAAAATTAAAAAAATAAAAATTAATTAAATACTTGTTGCAGTTGCAGTAATTGTACTAACTCTCTGACCAGCACTAGCACCCTGATCAATCATGACTCTTAAATCAATTCTAAGTTCATCACTACTACCATCATCTAAATCTGCAAGAAAGTTTGTACAAATAGTTCTTGCTGCTCCTGTAGCAACATCTGTCCAACTAGTATCACTTAAAGTTCCTGCACAAGATCCTGCTTCATAATTACTAATCATCCATTGATATCCTGGTGATGGTGGCCCAATAAATGCAGCAGCATCTTTATCAGATACTAACTCTAAAGTAACATCTGTACTACCAACATTACGAACAACCAATCCTAAAGGAACAATATTCCAGGTTTCTGCAGGAATAGCTGCACTACTACAAATGTTTGTACCATTAGTTACAAGCATGGCCTGTGCACCACAAGTATCATTAACTTTTCCAACACTCCAATTAATTAAATTGTTTGTAAAATTAATACTTGCGACACCCAAAATCTCTAAGGTAGCGTTTCCACTTTCAACATTTGCATATCCTGTAGGAGTCTTAGTCAAATTTAATACAACCCCTGCAAGAGACATGACTACAGCAATAACAGCAACAACCATTAAAACATTTGTGGCTTTTCCAGAATTTGAATTATATACTTCTTCCATTTTTATACCTAAGTTGATGGTTGCGCAATACCCAAGGAAACTTCGCCTGTCTGGGCCTCAAAAGCATTTTCTAAACCTTGGATCTGCCCAGGTTTAACAGTAGACCCCTGCGAACCAGACTCTGTTGGAGCCTTAAGTGTCAAAGTCATAACTGCGGATACAACTGACAAGATAATGGTAATTAACAACAAGATAACAACAACCTTCTCTCTTTCAACCATTATTGTTTTTTCCCCTTTTATTTAATTGTTATAACTTATTAGATAAGTTATCTATCTTATAATATAAATAAACCAATTTATAAAGTTTGTGTTAGTTTATCGTATATTATTTATTCTTCTTCTTTAAAATTTTTCTAATTAAAACAAACCAAATTATATTTGCAACAACTAAAATTGCAACGACCAATATTAAAATTGTGTTCGTGCTTAATCCTGTGCCCTTGCCTTTTACTAAAACATGACCAGTAAGTCCAACAACCTCTAAATCATACTCTGAAATCTTCATCTGTATATTCTTCTCTGTTGATTTTTCTCCATACTTTAAAATTAACTTTCCATCATAAGTTCCCTGCCTAACTCCTGCTGTATCCCAGTAAGCAATCATCTTTGATTGTGTCAACGCCTCAATATCATAAGTCGGACTCTTGAAATCTGCCATAATCTCTCCTTCATTATTATAAACCAAAATATTCAAATAAACCTCTTTTAAATTACTAGACCACTTATTTTCAACAAGTGCATCAAATTTTGCAATAGAACCTAATTCAAAACCAGGAACATTAACCTCTAAAATCTCTAAAAAGACCTCTCCAATATTAAACTCCTTATAAACACTAGTAACTTCTTCATCATAAATCACTGTTGCAACAGCCTTATAACGCCCAGGATTAACTTCAGGAGCCCATTCTACATATATTTCTTTTCTTTCCAAGCTCAATAAGGACTCTGTGTTTGTAGAAAGAAAAGTAATTTTTTCTCCAGCCCCATTAAGTATATCAATATTTGCCTTAAGATTAACAATATCTAACTTTCCCCTATTAATTGAAGAAATAACAAAAGTCAACTTTCCATTATTTTCTATTACATTTACTTCTGCTTCTACATATTTATTTGGATAAGGAACATACACATCAAGCTCACTAATAACACCAACTGCAGCCCCAACAGAAGTCACTAATTCTGGATCTGTCTTTGCAACCTGTAAAACCAAAATCTCTGCAGAATACTTTCCAGGTTTATCAAAATTCATAGGCAGGTTTAAAGTGTATGAAAAAGATTTTAAAGTCTCTCCAGAATTAAAATGGATTTTATCCTCATTAAAAACAATATAATCTGCAAGATCTCCTCTTATCATAAAAAGAACATCTATGGGTTTTCCATCTGGATTTAAAACAGAAAAAGCAAGCTGTCTTGAAACTCCCGATTCAAAATTTAAAGAGATTCTTCCAGGGGTAATTCCCAAGGATGAGACCAAATTCAAAGTTCCAACTAAAAAAAC
>Ga0180009_10000673_pt1 | contig 45505 bp, 48 predicted proteins | sample OS_PC_MetaG_FD_123537 | JGI IMG/M metagenome (GOLD analysis project Ga0180009, IMG submission 123537) | Groundwater microbial communities from the Aspo Hard Rock Laboratory (HRL) deep subsurface site, Sweden - OS_PC_MetaG | ecosystem: Environmental > Aquatic > Deep subsurface > Groundwater...
CTTATAAAAGTAGGTGTGGAAAATGTTCGTCAAATGGTTGGACAAGTTCCTATTACTTCTCAGGTAGATATAGGTGTATTGAACATTTCACTTGCATTTGACACCAGCAATCCTGAATACTGGGAATCTGTGCAATCTAATTTCCGTGAGGTTGCTTCTGGAAAATATGGTTTTGATTTTCTGGATTTGTATCATATGAGAGATAACTGGGGAGAAGTTTATAACCCCAAGACAAAGAAGATGGATGAATGGAAAGTGACCAATATATATTTGTTTGACACTTCTGCTGAACCTTCTCCTTTGTACGATGAGGTAGCTAAAATTTATTCTGATTATCCTTCTCGTTTAAGTCAGGAATATGTTTCTTACTTTTTTAGAAAATTTTATCCTGAAATATGGATAGTGAATGGCAAGGTTGGAATAGGGACAACCACCCCCACCCAAAAGTTAGATGTTATTGGTTTTGCAAGAGGAAGTCAAGGACTTTGTATTGGTGATGATTGTCGAACTTCTTGGCCTACGGGAGGGGATGGAGGAGGAAGTTTATGGACTTCTAGGACTGGGTTAATATTTTATAATGGTGGAAATGTTGGAATTGGGACTTCAAGTCCTAGAAGTAAATTAGATATTCCTAATGGTAAAATTTTTGTCTCTACTTTGGGTTCAGATGGAAAAGCAGGATTGATGGCTTCTGGAAATGATAGGATAGATTTGGGTTGGGGAGGTGATGGGGGAGGTAATTTTGAGCTTTATTCAAAAGGCAACAAAGAACGCCCCGGAGAATTTGCAATTATTTATGGTGGTGGTAATTTTGGGAATGTTGTTTTTAGACATTATGATGGAAAAGGTTGGGTTGATAATATGCTTATAAATAAAGAGGGTAATGTAGGAATAGGTACGACGATTCCTACTCAGAAATTAGATGTGAATGGCAAAATTAAATCAACTGGATTTTGTATTGGAACAAGTTGTATAATAAGTTGGCCTAGTGGAAGTGGAAGTACAGTAGAAGAAAGTTTATGGACTTCTGGAAGTGGATTAATATATTATAATGGTGGAAACGTTGGTATAGGGGCTTCAAATCCTCTTTCTAAATTAAGTGTTGGAGCAAATGGGCTTTCTGGCGTTGGAGTGTATAGTACTGGAGATAAATATGGTTTGTATAGTAGTTCTCCTGGAGAATCCGGTTTGCGTGCAGATGGAGGCTATTATGGTGTTTTTGGTACTGGAAAGAATGTAGGTGTTTATGGTAGTGGAAGTTTCTCTGGAACTGGAATTTATGGTCATAATTCTAAAATAGGTGTAAGGGGAGATGGCTCCCTTTATGACTTTTATGCAGGGGGTGCGGGGACTGATTACGGTGCTGCATCATCCATAAGATGGAAAGATAATGTTGTTGAGATAGATCCTCAGGTTGCTTTGAATAAAGTTCTTCAAATAAAAGGAAGCTATTTTGATTGGAATATTTACAATGGTGCTCACGATATGGGATTCGTAGCTGAAGAGCTTGGGCAAATAGTTCCTGAAGTTGTTCAGTATGAAACTGATATTTCTGATCCTTTAAATTGGTATGTTGACGAGAATGGTGTTGAAAGACTTTATGCCGAAGGAGTTGATTATGGAGCTTTAACTCCTATGCTTGTTCAAGCAATAAAAGGACAACAAGAATTAATTGACAAACAAAATGATATTATAGATTCAATTAATAAAAAATTGAATAAAATATGTTTAGAGAATTCTGGGTTGTGTTAGGTTTTTTGTAAAAAATTTTAGTGCAACATGGTCGAACGAATGGAGAAGTCAAGAAGTAATCGTTAAAATAGAAAGAGATTTAAGTATAGGCTAAATAATTCTTTTATGACAAAAAAGAGAATTTCAAAAATCCATATTGTGGGAATCTATGGTTCTGGAAAATCTACCTTAGCAAAAAAATTATCTGCTTTATTGAAAATAAAAACTTATAATTTAGACGAAATTAAGTATAAAAGAAAATACGATATAATTCGACCTGTAAAAGAGCGACTGAAAAAAGTAAAAGAAATTTCAAATAAAAAATCTTGGATTACTGAAGGAGCGTGGACTTCTTATGCTGTCGAATTATATAAGAAAGCAGATTTAGTAATTTTTTTGCAAATACCCAAGTGGAATTTATACAAGAGAATTTTCTCAAGACATTTTAAAAGAAAATTCCATAAATATGACTATCAAGACAGCGGAATAAAATCAACATTTAATATTATTAAAAAAGTCCACCAATATTATCATGACCCAGAACATTTTATGACTTTAGATTCCCACAAAGATTATCTACAAAAATATGCAAAAGAATTTTTGATAATTAAAACTAATAAAGACATAAAAGAATTGATAAAAAAGATTGAAGAGATGACTTCTTGATTAGACATAACAAGTCGTATTGTTTAATAAATTAAATAATACAATATACTTTAGTATGTAATCATAAATTATATAAAATCAATTTTTCTTTAATTTTAATGGTAGAAGGAATAGTTGAATTTGGAGATTGGAGTAAAATTGACTTGAGAGTAGCCGAAATTAAAAGGATAGAGGATATTGAAGGGGCTGATAAGTTATACAAACTTACTCTTGATGTAGGCTCTGAAATTGGAGAAAGAGTTATATGTGCAGGAATTAAGGAATATTATTCTAAGGAAGAATTAGAGGGGAAGAAAATAATTCTTTTTGTTAATTTAAAACCGAGATTAATGAAAGGAATTGAAAGTCAGGGGATGTTATTGGCAGCAGTTTTAGAAGATCATTCGAAGGTTATTTTAATTTCTCCTGAAAAGAATATTGAAAATGGTTCTAGAGTTAGTTAAAAGATAAAATAATTGTTATTCTCTTTTAAAAAATCTTTTCCAAAATGAAGGTCTATCTTTGTTTGAATTATATTCAGCATTTACTATAATTGCGGCAATTTCCTTATAGGCCCTTGAAGCATGGGAGTATGGATGAGTATGAACTACTGCATCTTTTTGATTTAAAGATTTTTTAACATTTATATCTTCTGGAATCATTCCTAAAATTTGGGTTTCAAGCATATCTTTTACAGTTTCAGAATTCATTTCTATTTCATCTTTTCTTACCCTTGTAACTATCACTCCTAAAACCGGTTTTTTCATTTGTTCAGCAAGTTTTATTGTTTTGAGGGCATCAGTGATTGCAGGCATTTCAGGATTTGTTATAACTATTAACTCGTCAGCTAATTCCATTGTTGAAAGAGTTTCTTTTCCCAAACCTGCAGCACTATCTACAATGATATAATCTGATAACTTTTTGAAATCTTTTTTGAAATCTTTTATTTTTTCTGGTTTTATTTTTTTTAATTCTTTTATAGAAAGAGAAGAAGGCATTATTTTTAATCCAGATTCGTGTTCATAGATTGCTTCTATAGCATCTGCCTTGTTAAGTAAAACATGATTTAGATTTATTGGAACTTCAGGAGAATTAAGATGAATTCCAACATTTGGAGTTGATAGATTTCCGTCGATTACGAGGACATTTTTTCCAAAATAATTCATAGCTGCACCCAGATTTATTGAAGTAGTTGTTTTTCCAACACCTCCTTTTCCTGAAGTTATCACAATTATTTTACTCATTTTATAATTTTCGTAGAACGTTTACTCTACTTTGATGTAAGAAATTGCTTTGTTGTGCTTATAAACTTTTCTAACTTTTCAGCATAATCTTTCAATTTTTCCAGGTCAACATTTATTTCTTTTCCTTGATAAAATATTTTAAGGGCCACATTTTTTCTAAATTCTCCTATTCTTTCAGTTTTCAATTCATCAATTTTCCTAAACATTTCATACATTCCAAGAACTTCTAAAAAGTTTTTATCTTTTTTGAAAATTTTTTTAACTTCTTCTATCTTTCCCAAAGGATTAGAAGATATTGATTTTATCTTCTTTTTTTTCTTTGCATGTTTTAGAATTTCTTCTATGCTTGTTTCTATCATCTTTCTCCATCTTAGAATAAGATTTTTTATGACATCGCAAGTTTTTGTGTATTTCAAACTTACATATAAAAGGTGATCTGCGCTTATTTTTTCCTGAATAATTTCTTCCATTTTAATTTGTTAGGATGTTTGAAAATTTATTTTCTTCCATTTTTAATTTATTAAGATACTTTAACATCTTCCATACCTCCTCATATATTTAAGTTGACTAGAAGTGTAATCTATCACGGAGTCTATATTTATATACCTTTTGCTGTTTTTAAGGAGTGAAAATAATTTTGGAAATCTTTTATTCCTTTCTTCTTATTTACTTAATTCTAAAATTGATTCCGCTAAATCCCCTCTTTTTTCAAGAGTTTCGTGAGCTTTTTTTTCTGAACAACCAGTTTTTTCAACAATTGTTTGAATATCATTTTCAGATATTTTTACCTTTTGAGATTCTTCTGAAATATTTCCTGAGATTTGGAAATTTTCTTCTCCTTGCATTTTTATTTTTGTAATGGTGGGATTTTCAATTATTATTCTGTTTCCATCTGATTTTTCAATTATCACTCTTTCAGCTGAAATTTCCTCTTGAGTGATGCCCATTTTTTTAAGCATCCCTTGCATTTGTCTTGGGTCAACTCCTGGAAACATTTTAGAAAATGAAAGGCATTACTATTCTGAATGCTATTATTAAAATTATGAGTAAAATAACATGTGTGGGTTTTAAATTAATATAACTTGCATATTCTTCACTATATCTCATTAACCCACCAAATCCTCCTGGAAGGTTTATTTTGTTGTCTGATGCCATGAATATTTCAAAGAGGGATAGTTTTTAAAAGTTTCTTGATGTTAAAAATTTATGGCATTAAAAGATATCAAAAATTGGTCTTCAAAAATAGAGAAGCCAATTGTAGATAAATGGAAGAAATCAGAAAATTTTAGATTTGATAAAAATACTAAGAATAAAGTGTATTCTATAGATACCCCTCCTCCATATGTCAATGCTCCAGTTCATATTGGTCAAGCAGTCACTTATTGTTATATGGATTTTTTTGCGAGATTTAAAAGAATGAAGGGATTTGATGTTTTGTTTCCTTTAGGATTGGATAGAAATGGTTTACCTATTGAAATGGCCACAGAAAAAAAATTCAAGATTTCTCCATTTAAATGTGGAAGAGAAAAATTCATAGAAGCATGCAAAAAACTTTTAGAACAAACGTCAAATGAAACACAAGATAGTTTTGCTAAGCTCGGAATTTCATTTACTTCATATAAAGAGGGAAATCATATCGGCTCAGTGTATAAAACAGATTCTCCAGAGTACCGCTCTATTACTCAAGCAACTTTTATAGAACTTTTTAAAAAAGGGCTTGTTTATGAAGATACTAGAATAAATAATTGGGATCCAAAGTTACAGACAACTATTGCAGATTCTGAAATTGAATATAAAGAGATTCCCTCTACTTTTAACAATATAAAGTGGAAAGTTAAAGAAACTGGAGAATATATTGTCATAGGAACTACTCGCCCAGAATTGATTTGTACATGTGGGATGATCATTTTTAATCCAAAAGACAAACGATACAAACATCTGGAAGGAAAAACTGTAATTTCTCCCATATTTGAAAAAGAGATTTTGATTAAATCTCATCCCTTTGCAGACATGGAAAAAGGAACAGGAATAGCAATGATGTGTTCTGTAGGAGATTTATCCGATATACAATTTTTTAGAGAACAAAATTTAGAATCCCAAATTGCAATTGAAAAAGATGGAAGAATGAATAAACTAGCAGGTCCTTTGGAAGGTTTGAAAGTTCGAGAAGCTAGAGAAACTATTATAGAATTTTTGAAAGAAAAAGATTTGTTAGTAAAGCAAGAAAAAATTTCTCATAGAACACCCATTTCTCAAAGAAGTGATGCAGAAATAGAATTTATTGAAATGTCTGAATATTATTTGAAACAAATAGAATTTAAAGATGAAATTAGGAAGATTGGAAAGAAAATTAATTTCTATCCTGAGAATGCTAGAAAAATTTTAAATGACTGGTTGAATTCTATTACTATTGATTGGCCTATCTCTAGAAGAAGATTTTATGCTACTCCAATTCCTTTGTGGTATTCTAAAAAGGATTTGATTGCAGTAGGTAAATCTGGAGAATATTGTGAACCTTGGAAAGAAAATCCTAAAGAAGATTTTGAGGTTTATTCTAAAGGCAAGAAAGTTGGTTTAGTTAGAGATTTTAAAAATAGTAAGTGGAGGGGTGAGGAAAGAGTTTTTGATACTTGGATGGATTCATCTATTTCAGAGTTAGTTTTATTAAAATATAAGCAGAACGAAGAATTTTTTAAAAAAGCATATCCTTGTAGTTTAAGGCCACAAGGTAAAGAGATAGTTAGAACATGGTTGTATTATACTTTGTTGAGAGGTTATTTAGAAACTGGAAAATCTTGTTTTGAAGATGTTTGGGTTCATCAACATATTACTGATGGAAAAGGTTTCAAAATGTCTAAATCTAAAGGAAATATTATTGATCCTCAGAAGCTTTTGAAACATTATGGGGCAGAAGCAATTAGGTTTTGGGCAGCAATAGAAGGAGATTTGGCCAAACAGGATTTAAAATGTTCAGAGGAGAGAATAGGATCTGAACTGAAAACTTTAAACAAATTATTGAATGTTTCTAAATTTGTAATGTTATTTCCTAAACCAGAAAAGAAATATGAATTAACAGCAACTGATGAATTGTTTGTAAATTATATTGAAAATTTGACAAAAAATGTTGAAGCTAGCTATGAAAAATATGATTTTTATCATCCTGCTTTGGAATTAAGAAAATTTTTGTGGGATATTTTTGCATCGCATTATTTAGAATTAGTTAAAGCCAGGGCATATAATAGAGATAAAGATTTTTCTGAAAGTGAAACTTATTCTGCTCAATGGACTTTGCATTATTTATTGGAAAGGCTTTTAATTTTGCTTTACCCAATTATTCCTCAGATTACTTCTCTAATTGCTAAAGAAAAAGGAATTGATTTGTTAGGAGTTAGTTTTCCTAAAGCTAATTTGGATAATTCTGGCTTAATTCTTGTGGATAAAATTGTTAATTTTAATTCAAAAATTTGGAAAAAGAAAAAGGACAAGGGTATTTCTTTAAGATCAGAATTGAAAGCAAAAGTTCCTGAAGAACTTTTAGCTTATAAGAAAGATTTAAAGGCGTGTCATAATTTGGTTTAAAATGGTGATAATGAGTAAAATAGATCTTGAATCTCTTTTGGAAGAGCTTGAAAAGTATAAAGGAAGGCACACAGAATTAATTACTGTTTATATTTCTGCAGGATATGATATTGTTTCTGTTCAGAAACAGCTTGAAGCAGAAAAATCAACAGCCAAAAATATAAAATCCACCTCAACAAGGAAAAATGTTATTGATGCCCTTGAAAAAATAGTTAGATTTATAAAAGATTTTAAAGGAAGTCCTAAAAATGGAATTGCAATTTTTTGTGGAAATATTTCAAAAGTTGAAGGGCAAGATGATTTACAATTGTGGGATGTTGAACCCCCTTTACCTTTAAAATTAAGACTTTATAGGTGCGATAAGGAATTTGTTTTAGAACCTTTAAAAGAGCTCCTTGAAGTTACTGAGATTTTTGCTTTATTAGTTATGGACAGAAAAGAAGCAACGATTGGAATGCTAGAAGGAAAGAGAATAGATATATTACAAAAGATGACTTCTGGAATCCCTAGCAAGGTAAGAGCGGGAGGACAATGCCACCCCTTTGGAACCCTTATTCAATTAGGAGATGGGGGCATTGTTAAAATAGAAGAGATACATAATCCTATGGTTGTCAAGAGCATACATGGATTAAATAGAGATGATATTTCACTTGATTCTTCTCCAGTCATAGCTAAATGGAATGTGGATAAACAAGAAATATTTAGGATCAAAACAATTTATCCTCAATTAGTAGTTGAATCTTCTAAAGATCATTTGTTTTTTGTCTTTGAGGATAATCAAATTACTGAAAAGGCTGCAGAAGAATTGAAAATTGGAGACATATTACTTATGCCTGAGAAAATTGATATACAAGGAATTCGACACAAATTTAATTCAAAAAAATATTATAATTCTTTTATGATTACAGCTTCTGGAAGAGATTTAATAAAAAATAAAAGAATTGAGTTAAAATTATCACAAAAAAAATTAGCAGAGATAATGAAGTCAGTTCAGACTGTTGTATCTTATTATGAAATCGGAAGACAGAATGCAAAGAGAGATTTTTTATGCAGGTTGTGTGAGGGACTTGAAATTGATTTTGAAGATTTTGTAGATAAACATGTCGAGCAATTACATTATAGAGAAACTAATGTTAAACTTCCTAATGAATTAGATGAGAGATTTGCTCAATTTCTGGGATACCTTATTGGTGACGGATGTATTGAAAAAGATAGGATAACTTTTTTTGAACAAAGAAAAGACTTGACCTTAAAGTATAAAGAGATTTATGATTCATATTTTAATATTAATAGTAATTATAGATTTAAGGAGAGTAAAAATTATCATCAGTTAAGGTTTACGAGCAGACCCATAGTAAATTTAATAAAAACAGAATTTCCAGAAATTAAAAAGACATTAGATAGTGAGATTCCCGAAAAAATATTAAACTCTGATGAGAAGGTTGTTGCTGGTTTTTTAAAGGGATTTTTTGACGCTGAGGGATATGTTGTAAGCGATAGTGTTGGGATAGGTTCTAATAATAAAACAATTATAGGACAAATATTATTGTTATTATTGCGATTTTCAATAATTTCTTCGTTCCAAGAATATGATAATAAAAAAAACCCTTATTCAGATAATCCAATATTTAAGCTACAAATCAATGAGAAGGAATCTCTTGAAAATTTTAGGAATTTTATAGGATTTACTGCTGACGATAAAAGTGAAAAATTAGATAAATTGATTGACTCAAAATCTGATAAGAGTAGTGTGAGACAAATTCTTATCTCTGGCAAGAAAGTAGCAGGTATGGTGAAAGAAAAAGGTTATAGTTTGAGGCATTTTTCTAAAGTTAGTAATTTTTTTAATAATAAAAGATTAATGAGTAAGCAAACTTTTAGAAATTCTATAATGGAGAGTGTCAAAGAAGATAGAGATTTATTTAATCAACTTAAAAAAATTTATGAGTATCCTTTGTTGCCAGTTAAGATAACAAAAATAGATAAAAGAATTGAGGATGTTGAGATGGTTGATATTGAAACCAAAAATCATAATTTTATTGCAAATGGTTTAATTGTTCATAATTCTTCTCAGCGCTTTCATAGAATAACAGAAGGTTTGACAAGAGATTTTTATAAAAGAATTGCCGATGAGATGAAAAATATTTTTTATGAAAATAAGAAATTAAAAGGAATTTTGATTGGTGGGCCAATTCCAACAAAAGATGAGTTTATTGATAATGAATATCTTCCAACCCAATTACGGGAGAAGATTATAGGAAGGATTGACATTGGTGGGAGTGACGAATCAGGAGTTAAAGAACTTGTTGAAAAATCTCAAGATATACTTGTTAATCAAGAGATTGTTTATGAGAAGAAACTTATGGAAAGATTTTTTGAAACTCTAGGAGCGAAACCAGATTTTGTGGTGTATAAAGAGACTGATGTTAAAAAGGCTCTTGAATATGGGGCGGCTGAAGTTTTGTTTCTTTCAAAGGATTGTGGTAAAGAATTAGCCAAAGAGCTAAAGACAATTGCTAATGAGAAGGGGACAAAAGTTGAGATAATTTCAACAGAAACAGAAGAAGGAAAACAATTTTTTAGTTTATCTGGAATTGGTGCTCTGTTAAGATATAAACTTTAAAAAATATGAATTAAACTATTAGACATTATTCCTAAATCATCACAATGATAAACTTTGTGGGTTATTTGATTAAATTTTGTGCTTAATTTTAAATTGTTTTGTTCTACCAATTGTTTATTATTATAAGATATTTTTAATTGGGGTGGTTTGAACATTTTAGGGGTTTTATTAAAACATTTTTCAAATTCTGAAATTCCAAAATTTAGTTTTTCCTGTGTGATGTTTAAATACAAAAATTCTCCGTATGTATGATTTATTCCATGTAAAGCAAGAGTTTTATTTAAGGATAAAATATAATCGCACCATTCTTCATTGTTTGAAATTGGATTATTGTTATAATTAGGTATAATATATAATATATCTGGATTGTATTTTTCAATTTCTGGGCAATTTATTCCTGGAGAAACATCATCAATTTCAGTGGGATTAATTAATCTGATTAAAAATAAGAAGGATAATAAAACAAAAAATAGTATTAATATAATTTTTATCCATTTTTTCATATTTATTGGGAGTATTTTGTAATTAAATAATTATTGATAATGCTTTTAAATATGGTTTGTTTTTACTTTTTATGCCCACAAGCAAGACAATAAAAGAGATAGATGAAAATAGAGAAAAAGAGGATTTAAAGATTCTTGAAGCAGTTTTTTTTATATCTGGAAGATTTCTGAGTATGCCTGAATTAATCTCTTTGAGCGATTTAAACCCAATAATCTTGGGAGATTTGATTGAAAGATTAAAAGACAAATATAACAAGGATGATTCTGCACTTGAAATTGTAGAAAAAAATGGATTATGGAAAATGGATGTTCGTCAGGAATATTTCAATATAATTAATAAACTTGCTACAGGAAGTTCTGAATTTTCTAAAGCAGAACAAGAGACTCTTGCAATAATTGCATACAAACAACCAATAAAACAATCTGTTGTAATTAAGATAAGAGGTAATAAGGCGTATGACCACATAAAGAAATTAAGTGATTTGGAATTGATAAAAAAGAAAAAATTAGGGCACACCTATGAATTAAGTCTTAGCGAAGATTTTTATGATTATTTTAGTGTTACTGGTTCTGAATTTGAAAAAGGGATACGGGGAGGAGAATAAATGAACTGGGTAACTTTGATTTATTTGATTATGTTCTTTTTTGGAATTTTTTTCATTGTGATGTTTGTAATTCTCCATAATAGATATAGGAGAATTTTATTTTCCTCACCAAAGTCCCCATCAAAACTACCTTTAATTTCATTTTTTGTTCCTTCCTATAATGAAGAAGATACTTTGGAGGAAACAGTAATGTCTCTAGTGAACTTAGATTATCCTGAGAACAAAAAAGAAATAATAATTATTAATGATGGGAGTAAAGATAGAACTCTTGAGATTGCTAGGATTTTAGAAAAAAAGTATTTTTTTGTTCGTGTTTTGAATAAATCTAATTCTGGAAAAGCCAGCTCATTGAACCAGGCTTTGAAAATTGCAAAAGGAGAATTAATTGCTGTTGTAGATGCTGATTCTTATCCTAGAAAAGATTCAGTTTTAAAGATGGTGGGGCATTTTGATGAAAAAGGGGTTTCAGCAGTAACTTCTAGGGTTTTAGTTAAAAATAAGAAAAATTATTTGGAAAATTTTCAAGTTTGGGATTACTCAATTATTGCTTGGACCAGAAAACTTTTAGATTTTGTTGATTCCGTTTATGTTACAAATGGTCCTTTAAGTATTTATAAAAAAAGTGTTCTTAAAAAATTAGGAGGATTTGATACAAAGAATCTTACAGAGGATATTGAAATTACTTGGCACATGCTTAGTGAAGGTTATAAAACTAGGATGTCTTATGATGCCATTGTTTATACATCCGTTCCTAGTAATTTGAAATACTGGATTAATCAAAGGGTGAGATGGAATTTGGGGGGGATACAGACTGTTCATAAATATTATAAATCCATGTTTAAAAATCCAGAAAATATGTTTGGTTATTTTGTTATTCCCTATGTATCTTCCGCATTTTTATTTGCATTGATTGGATTTGTTTTATTTGGGAGGTTTATTTGGCTTAAAGGTTCTTATTATTTTATTTCTTTGTTTTATTTGGGTGAAGGATATAATCCTTTTAAGTACCTTGAGTTTAGTTTTCTACCCACAGTACTAATGATTCTTGCATTAATATTTATGGTGATCACAGTATACTATTACAATTTGGGTTTTAGAAATTCAGAAACTGGGAGCAAAAATGTTTTAAAGATCTTTTCCTACGCTTTATTATATAGATCCTTATATGTCATCCCCCTAATAATTGCTTTATATAAATTAGCGAAAGGAGATCTTGGATGGTACACAAAATAATAAATAATAGATTTAGGGTATTTGTTGAATCTTTTTTAGTAGCAGGGATTATTTTTCTTTTGGGATTTTCTTTGGGATTTTTTGTTGAAAATCATAGAACCGCTTCTACCATTGAGAATTATAAGTTAAATGAGATAGAAATGTTGGATTTGAAATTACAAAATTATTATTATCAAATTATGGATGGGGCTTCTTGTGATGTTGCTATTGGGCAGAATTTTATCTTTGCAGATAAGATCTATGAAAAGGGTTTGGAAATTGAAAAGTATGAAGAGGCCAATATGCTTTCTGATGACATTAAAATAGAGAAAAAAAGATATGTTTTGTTAAAGACTGAGCTTTGGTTGAATAGTATTCTTTTGAAGGAGAAATGTGGGAATAAATTTGATACTTTAGTCTACTTTTATTCAAATGATCCTTCAAACACTATTCTCGTTTCTAAACAGAAAATGTTTTCTAATGTTTTAAAAGAGATAAAAGAGAATTATGGTAATAGAGTGATACTCCTCCCTATTGCAGGGGATTTGGATTTAGATATAGTTAATCTTCAATTGAGATTGTATAATGTTTCTACTTTCCCTTCTTTAATTATTAATGAGGATATTTTGTTGGAAGGTTTTCATTCTTATGGAGAAATTGAAGCTTATCTTAGTGATTCTGATGAGGGTGTAATCAAATTAAATTAACTTTTAATCACAATAATATTAAAAAACACCGATTTCTAATTCTTAGGATGGCAGAGTGTTACAAATGTGGGGTTTCTGATGAAAGGGAGAGATTATTTGATGCTATATCAAATAAAGGAGTTGTTAAAATATGCAAAAACTGTGCTAAGGAAAATAGCTTACCTATTGTTCAGCCTGTAGATTTAAACAAGCCAGAGAGGGTTAACAGTGTTTATGAAAGACTTTCTAGAATGGCTCATCTTGATCCTGAAAAGCACAAAAAGATGATTCTTGATAAAGAAAGGGATGAATCTGTAAAAAGGAGAGCTATAGAAATGAAGAAAAGGCAAGGAGTAACCCTAAAAGAGGTAATTGATAAGAATCTTGAAGGAAAGAAGATTCAACCAAGAGTAGATTTAGTTGATAATTTTCATTGGGTTCTTATGAGGGCTAGAAGAGCTGAGAAACTTACCCAGAAACAACTTGCGGAAAATATAGGAGAATCAGAATCAGCAATAAAAAGAGCCGAGGAAGGAATTTTTCTTAATAATTCAGATGTTTTAATAAGAAAACTAGAAAATTATTTATGTGTTAGGATAAGGAAGGGGGAGAGTCCTTATTATTTGGAAGGATCTAGATTTGTAAAAGAAGATATGAGCGAAGATTCTTTTAAGAAAGAAATAAAAGAAAGATTTGAAAAAGAAACTAATTTTGATTATTCAACTACACAAAATCTTACTATATCTGATTTAAAGGAAATGAAGAGAAAAAGAGAAGAAAAGGCACTCTCCGATGAAGAGGTGGACGATATACTTTTTAGAAAATAAGCTCACAAATACAATATAATCGAAGGCTTTTTAGACATCACTTCGTTCAGTCTAAAAACTTTATAGGCAAAGTTTTTAAACTAATTTTATTCTAAATTACTATGGAAATGAATATTCTTAAAGATTCAAAAGAAGAGATTGAAATTGAAATTGAAAGTTTGACTATAGCCGAATTATTGAGAGTTTATTTGAACAAAGATTCTTCGGTTATCTTCGCTGCTTGGAAGAGAGAGCATCCTACAAAAAAACCTCTTTTAGTGGTTAGAACAAAAGGAAAAACTTCAAAAAAAGCAGTAAATGAGGCAATATCTTTAGTAACAAAAGATTTAGACAAAATTGAAAGTGATTTTAAGAAGCTAAAGTGAACGCTATTTTTTTGTACAATAATCCTTATTAATTCTATAAAGAATACATTTTTATGAAAGTAGATAAAATTTCTACAGGAAGTTATGATTTGAACACTTGGCTTTATGGGGGTTATGAAAAGGGTGTCATAACTATGATTGCTGGTCCACCTGGATGTGGAAAGACTAATTTTGTTATTTTAGCTTCATGCAGTCAGGCTAAGAAGGGAAATAAAGTTATATTTGTTGATACTGAGGGAGGATTTAGTGTTGATAGGATAAAACAAATTATGGGTTCAGAAAATGCTGAAGGGGCTTTAGAAAATATTTTTCTTCTTGAACCAACAAGTTTTGATGAACAAAAAAAAGATTTCACTAAATTATTGAATTGTATTAAAAAGGAGAGGGTAGGTTTAATAGTTATTGATGGAATGGCTATGCTTTATAGATTGGAAATTGGAGAAGCTCATAATTTGAAAGATGATGAAAAAGTAAAAGAAATAAACAGAGAAATTGCAAAACAGATGCGTATTTTGGCTGAAATTTCAAGGAAACAGAACATTCCCATAATTATAACAAACCAAGTTTATTCAGAATTTTTATCTGAAGAGAATTTAAGAAAAGGTGTTGAACGAAATACTAATATTGTTGGGGGGGATTTATTCAAATATTGGAGCAAGTGCATAATCGAACTTAAGAATGATGCTGGAAAGAAAAAAGCAATTCTTTTGAAGCATAGAAGTTTGCCTATAAAAGAGATGAATTTTGTCATAAGGGAGAAAGGAATATTTAAGAGGGGGTGGATATGAAAATAAATTATCCATACAAGTGTTGGTGGAGGTCTTATGGAAAACGCTGAAAATGATGAATTCAAGACGCTGGAAGAATTATCCCTTGAAAATTGCCCAGTTTTGTTTGATACTTCTGTTATAGTGCAACCACTGAGGAAAGGAAAGAGTGACTTGGAGTACAAACAAGTAGAAGAGAAAACTTATTTTGTAAACGAAAATTTGAAATTTATCCGTCAAATGACAGGGTATATAAAGGAGAAGAAAAATTTTCTTACAGTTCGCTCTGTTATAGATGAACTTTCAAGGGGAAATGCTTATGGGTACAAAAAAGGAGTAAAAAAAAGAGGCTCATTCCGAAATAGACCTCTTTTAAAATTGTGCAGGGCAATAAGGGCGGAGGAAAAAGAAAGAAGAAAGTTAATAGATAGCTTTCTAGAAAATGAAAGAATAATTAAACTTGATGAAGAAAAAGAAGTATATTCTATTGTTTATAACAAATACTTGGGAATTCTTGAGGAGTTTAATTTGAGTGATACAGATATAAACTTTTTTTTAACAGGGATAACCCTTGCGATGACATCTACACCTGTAATTTTAGTATCCAACGATTTTGGAATTCTCAAGGCAAGGAATAGAATGCTTGTTAATGCTTGTCTTGATGAAGAGAGCATTAGATTTTATTGTAGAAGCAATTTTTTAGAATTTCGTCTTTTGAAAATCAGAAACAAGAATTTTTACACAAAAACGTAAAATTTCCTTTAATTATTTAAGTTGTTTGCTTTTTGAATACTTTTTCTTGTATTCTTTCTAGTAGTTACAAATTGATTTAAAGCATTTTTGTTTTAATCTTTTATGGCAGAGAGTATTAAATTTGAAACAATAAAAAAAGTTGCAAATATAGGGTTTAAAACAAAAGATTTTAGTAGAATATCAAAAGTTGATTCTATATCTCCTCCTAGTGTATTCATAGGTTCTAAACTTAAGTATCCTCTCATAAATGTTGGAATCTTAAGCCCCCTAAATAAAGATGAGAATTCATGGCTTTATGATGATGCAAAATATTGGGCTGAAAATAATCTTAATATAGAAGAAATTATGAGATTGAGAAATGGACTTCTTAATTCAAGATTTCAGGCAAAAGTTAGTGATATAAGGTTGAATAAAAAGTTTGTTGAGATTGCGAAAAATGTGGCAATTTCTTCTAAACAGATTGACGTCGAAATTGAACTTAAAAATAGACTTATTGTAGGAAGAGAAAGAGATAAAGTTTTGACACCCCATGGAATGAGGGCTAGTCTGAAAAATGTAGAGATAACAGGAAATTTAAAGGTGGACAAAAAAGTAGATAGAATTATGAATGATGATATTAAAGCTTCAGAAGGGATGGAGTTTCTTTATAAAAATAATTTTAATGAGTATACTCTTAGTAAAATATTAAGTGTTGGTGTTATGGGGCTCAAAAAGAATAAAAGATTAGTTCCAACAAGATGGAGCATAACTGCTACTGATGATGTCTTAGGAAAACAGCTTTTAAAAAATATAAAGAATTATCCTTGGATTGAAAATCATGAATTATTTTATGGAGAATTTATGGGAAATCAGTATATTCTCTTAATGTTCCCAAGTGTTTGGAGTTATGAATTGTTTGAATTATATCTCCCCCACAGTTCTTGGAATCCAGGGCAAGAAATAAAGGCAGCCACAGATATAGAAAGCTATTCAGGAAGAAAAAGTTACGCATTCAATACTGCTGGAGGGTATTATGCTTCTCGTTTTCCAATATTAGAATATTTAAATTCTATAAAAAAACAGGCAAGTGTTTTAGCTATAAGATTAGAAACCCCTAGTTATTGGGCTGCTTTAGGGGTTTGGGTTGTGAGGGAATCAGTAAGAAAGGCCCTCAAAAATAAAATGAAATTTGCATCCAGAGAGGAACTTATAGGAAGTGTGAAAAAGATAGGAAAGATAAAATACGATTTTGATTTTTCTGATATTCTTGCAAGAAGTAAATTATTAAAAGAGAAGAAAGAGCAAAAATCATTACGTGATTTTTTAGTTAAAAATTAATCCTTTTTCTCACTTGATTTTTGTGCCCATTCTTTATTTGTAGGGCATTCTCTATTCCAACAGAAAGTCCAAGGCCTTTTTCCTTTTGATAATCTCATTAACATTGGAAAACCACACTCTTCACACATTTTGTCCGCTTTTTTTATTTGCCCATTAGGGGGAAGACTGTAGGTTGTTTTACATTCTGGATAAGCATTGCACGCGACAAAAAATCTTTTTGTTTTTTTTGAATAATTTATTGCTAAATCTCCTTTCCCACATTTTGAACATTTTATAAGAGCATTTTCCTTTTTTTGTTGTTCTCTGTATTTTATATTTGCTTCCGCGAGCTCTTGTCCTATCTTTTTCTGGCTTTTTTCAAAATCTTTAGAAATTTTAGTTATGGTTATTTTGGCTTTTTCTATTATTTCCTTTTCTTTTTTTTCTTGTTTTGTTTTATCTTTTATTTTTTGTATATTTTCCATTTCTTTTTCAAATTCTTTTGTGAGTTTTTCATCTATAATTATTGGAGAGTATTTATCAAGGGTGTTTATTAGTGAAATTCCTAAGGGTGTAGCTCCCAGGCTTTGTCCTTCAATATATCCTCTATCATAAAGTGTTTCTAGAATTGAGGAACGGGTTGCTTTTGTTCCAAGGTTTCTTTTTTCAAGTTCTGAAATTATTGAAGCAGGAGAATATCTTCTTGGGGGTTGGGTTTCTTTTTGTTCAATTTTTGAATCAATTATATTCACATTTCCTTCCATATCTGGTATTTTTTCTATATTTAGTTTATTTGGATATATTTCAAGCCAAGCTTTTTTGTTTATGGATTTTCCTTTTTTTGAAAATATTAATTCATCAACACTTACCTTTACCATCTTATTATCAATTAAAGCATCATCACAGAAAAGGCTTAGAAATCTTTTTACAATTAATTTGTAAATTTTTTCGTCGTCTCCAGAAAGAATTTGTGTATTTCCCGTAGGATAAATTGAGGGGTGTGCAGGATCTGATTTTGGGCCTTCTACTGGTTTTTTATGAGTAATTAATTTTTCTACCTTAAGTTCTTTAGCTAATTTTTTTACAATTTCATTATATCCTATTGATTCAGGTAATTTTTGTGAAGAGGTTCTTGGATAAGAGATTAATCCTGCTAAATAAAGTGATTGTGCTATCTGTAAGGTTCTTGAAGGAGTTATCCCAAAAAATTTATAGGCTTCTGTTTGGAGAGTTGTTAGATTGAAAGGTACAGGGGGGTGAAGGGCTTCTTGTTTTTTTATTGTTTCAGCAAAAGCTTCCTTTCCTTTTAGATTATCAAATTGACTTAAATTGGATTTATCAAATATATCTTTAATATATTTTAATTCAAGTTTGTTTTTTTTGTTGCTTATTGTTATAAATATTTGCCAATAAGGTTTAGACTTAAATGCATCTATTTCTTTCTCTTTTTTTACTATTAGATTAAGGGCTGGGCCTTGGACTCTTCCTATTGACATTATTTTAAATTTGCCTGTCGTTTTTATTGCATTCATTAATGCTCTTGAAAGATTTATACCATAAAACCAGTCTAAATAATGTCTTGTTTCCCCAGCAAGTGCTTGTCCCCAATCAATACTTGAAGATTTGTTTTCATATGCTTTTTCTAGCTCTGGTTTTGTAAGTGCTGAAAATTTCATACGTGAAGCATCGGCTTGATTACAAATGTATCTCATTATATTTAGACCAATAACTTCCCCTTCAATGTCATAATCTGTTGCTATAGTTATTTTAGAAGATTCTTTTGTAAGTTTTAATATAGTATCATAATATCTTTTTGTGAAATCTCCTTTTCTTGCTAAAAAGTTTGGAATCCAAGAAATGTCAAACGTGGGTACTTGATATCCCCCATTTTTTTGTTTTAAAGTGAATAAATGTCCAACAGCACATGCAACAACTATTTTGTTTTTTCCTCTTTCAACTTCATAGTATGGAATTTTATTAAAATTTCTTTGAGTGGCATTTCCAAGAGCGCTTGCAATTTTCATGGCCGCTTGGGGTTTTTCTGTTATTATGAGTTCATATCCATTTTCTCTTAGACTTACTTTTGGAGGGGAGTATTCTTTTGCTTTTTTGGATTTTTTAACTTTCTTCTTTAGTACAGTAAATTCTTCAACTTTCTCTATGTCTCTGTTTGATTTTGTTTTATAATCTTTTTGAATTGAGCCTTGTCTTACAAATTCCTCTGAACTGATTTTTGTTGATTTTTCAGTTACATTTTTTAGAATTGTTTCTCTTGTTGGAGATTTCTTTACTTCTTTTTCTGTTGAATACTTTAAATCGCTTTTGTCAACCCTAAAACTACCTTCTGCTGCTTTCTCTTCCTTTGATTTTTCTTGTTTTTTTCTCATATTTCCTAGGATTAGAGTGTTTCTCTTGTTTTTATAAATTTTGTGTATTTTATAAAAAAGGAATTGGAGAATTTATTTTAAATTTCAAATATAACTGGTTTTCTTGCAACATGAATTACCTTTGTTTTTCCTATCTTTTCTTGTAATCCTCCAGCTTCATGAATATGGCCCGCTATGAGTATGTCTGGTTTGAATTTTTTTATTGCCTTTCTCACTGCCTTTGAGCCTGGGAATCCTGAGAATTCTGCTATACTTCCCTTTGGATGTGCGTGAGTTACCATTATCTTCTTTTTGAAATTCTTTAGTTTATCATTTCCTTTTTTTAAAATTTTGAAGATTTCTTCATCCTCTATGAAAAATGGTCCTGTAGAGGATTCATATCCTGCCCCAAATATTCCTATCCCATTTTTCTTTATGGAATATCCATGGATATGTCTTGTTTTTGGATAGGATTCGGTTAGAAATTTTATTGTGGGCATTGTTTCATGGTTTCCTGGTATTAAGAGGATTTCTTTATTCTCTTTTACAAATGGGCCTATAAGATTTTTTGTCGATTGTTCAAGCCAGGTTAAATCTCCTGCAATAATAACAAGATCAACGTTTTCTTTTTTTGCTTTTTTTGCAAGTCTCTTAACTAAATTTTCATCCCCATGTAAATCTCCTATAGCTAGAATTTTTGTTTTCTTTTGGTTAGTATTTTTCTTTACCATTCTCTTTTTAACTCATCTTACTTTTATTAAATTTTGGTTTTTGATTATTTTGTTAAATTATTCTCTAATTTTCACTAATATTTTGTAGTGAATATATATATTGCAAAACATTTAAAAGGATGGCACTATCTGGATATATACTTTAAATAGGACATATCCAAGAAATGGAACAAGAAATGAAAGACAATTTTGACATCTTTTTTAGAAGGAAACCTGCTCTTATGCTTGTTTCTTTGAAAAAGAACACTAGGATGAGGTATGGAAGTATTTTGGCTAAGGAAGTGGATTGTACATATAGCCATGCAGTGAAAATTCTGCAGACCTTGGAAATCCTTAATTTGGTTGATTTTGAAAAAAAGGGGCGTATAAAATTGATAAAATTGACTAAGAAAGGGATTGAAGTTGCAGAAGCTATTGAAAATATTCAAAAATTAATACGATAGTATGTTTATTACTAACCGCCCCTGAATTGTGAGATAAAACACAATATTTGTAAATTTATTATTTTTTAATTATTTAATCACAACAAATAATTTATAATCCTTGTTTCTTTTTTAAGTTTATGAAAAAGTATTCAGGAATAAAATTTCCTCCTTTAACAGAGAAAGAAATTGAAGAAAGATACAAAGAATCCAAGGAGGAAATGGGAGAAGTTCTGAATTGGAAAAAAGAAGAGGAAGGCAAACTTAATAATAAAAATCTAACCCCTCAGGCAAAAGGAGCAGCCAAAAGAGCTTTGATAAAAGTTTATAGAAGAATATCTACTGTAAATGGAAATATTTTATATTGGAAATTAAGGAAAGAAGGAAAAAGTCATTTTTATGCAAGTATTGAAAGAAATGAATATTGGGATAAATTGAAAAAAGAAAATCCCAAAGAATGAAGTGAAGAAGAGGATTAAGAAGTTTTTTAAATAAATTTATTCTGTTATTTTTGATTGAATGCTTACAAGGCTCCGTAGCTCAGTTTGGTTAGACTGAAAATATCTTTTCAAGATTTTCGTACTAACCATTCAGAACTACAAAACAAATAAGTAGTATTTTACTTTGTTCAATACTATTAATAAGGCTCCGTAGCTCAGTTTGGTTAGAGCACTAGACTCTTAAACGTGATGAATTTGCGAATTCAAGTGTAAGAGATATCTAGGTGTCGAGGGTTCAAATCCCTTCGGGGCCATTTTTAGTTAATTTTAAAAAGTACATTTACCTTTATATTTTGCACATTTTTTGTGTATATAGAGGTGAAAAGGAGGTATAATAAAAGTGGTGAAATCTCGTAATAATTTTCTTGGAAGTTGGGCTTTTCTAGTAGGAGTAGTTCTTGCAGTGGTTTTAGGAGTGTTGGGAACTATTAGTGGAACATGGACAATCGTTCTTGTAGTTATTGGTTTGCTTGTAGGACTTTTGAATGTAACTCAAAAAGAAACAATGCCATTCTTAATGTCAGGAACAGTATTAATTATTGCTTCTGCTTTGGGAGGAAGTGTTCTTTCAGATGTTCAACTTCTTGCTGATGTAGTTAATGCGCTTCTTATAATATTTGTTCCAGCAACTGTTGTAGTAGCTATAAAGAACGTTTTTAATCTAGCAAAGAGTTAAGTTTTTTATTTTTATTTTTATTTTTTTTATCTGTATTCTCTCCAGGTATAGTCACACTTTTTGCACTTGAAGAATTTCGTTTCTGCTTCATCCCCTGCACGGGTTTGAATGGTCCAAAAATATGCTTTTTCATTTCTGCATTTCTTACATTTTTCAACCACAATAGGAAGTGTATTCATTTCCTTCCTAACTATTGCAATTTTGTTTTTTTCCTCAATTTTTTCAGAAGTTTTTATTTTAAGTTTCTCTTTTGTGGAATACCCACATCTTGCACAACCACAATTCTTTCTTTTCTGGACTAATACCGATCCACATTTTGGGCAGAATTCTATCATTTTATAAATTTTTACTTTCCCTTTATTTTTGTCTAAATTTAGTTAATTTATAAAACTTCTTGTTATTGTTCTTCGCAGAATCCTTTTTCACTTTGGGGTCTTAGGTGCTCATAGAAGAGAAGTTTTGCCCATCCAACTGAAGGAACTAATCTAAATACTGCCTTCCCAACAAGTTGTTCTGATTTTATTTCTTTTTCAACGGTTAGTTGTCCGTTGTTATTATCTCCAATGGTTGAAAAGATATATTCTCCTTTTTCTTGTTTTATGTTTATTATCCTATGTATTACTGGATTTTTTTGATTTGCATTAAATATTATTATATCTCCAATTTCTAATTTTTCAGGTTTTCCTTTTACTATAAATAAAATATCTCCTTTACTAAATCCTCCTTTGAAATCGAAATTTTCAAATTCTTCCTTTTCTATATTCAATAATCCATATTTTGAATCATGTCTTTCCCACCATTCATCGAAATTTCCTAAAACATTTCCTGAATGATACATACTGCAGGATTCAACAATTGCAAGAGGAAGGGATGTTCCAGTTACCAAGTTTAGAAATGGAAATAATATTAATTTCATAACAATAAAGATAAATATTAAAGAAATAACCCACCCTTTGAAACTATCATCTTTCCATATTATTTCCCAAGATCTATTTAGAAATTTTTTAAATTTATTTTTGGAATCACCTTTTTTCTTCATTTAATTATAGAGGTTGAGAAGTTTTTAAAGTGTTTTGTTGGGATTAATTATTTTAATTTTAAATATTTCAAACAACCGAAATATTTAAATAGTGTATATTGCGTGTATACACGTGTAATATATACAACCTCTTTTCAACCCTTTGCCACACCCAAGAGAAATCTGGAAGGTGTGGCTTATAATCAAACGGAAGAAATAAAAACAAATAAACAAAAAACAAAAATGATAAATGACATATTTGATAACGTTATTTTGTGCAATAAATGTGGAAAGAAAATGGGGAAGGCACAGATAATAAAAAATGGATTTGTATTGCGTTTAATGGTTTGTCCGAATGTTGGATGCAATGAGAAAATAATTCATCCAGTTGATGAGCAAGAATACCACAGATTTATAAATCTAAAAAACAAGGAATTTAAAGTCAAGATGAGGCTCGTGGGGAATAGTTATGCTGTTTCAATACCCAAAGAAATAGTTTCTTTCATGAATGAGCAAAAAAGTATAATGGATGAAATGGTGAAATTGTGCTTTGAAGATTTTGGAAGATTGAGTTTAAATTTTGAGGAAGTAAAGAGAAAAAAATAAAATGGTAAAAAATATAGTTAAATTAAAAGTTGTTGAAGCTTTACAAGATGATGCTTACAAAGGAATAGCAAGAATAGATGCTGAGTTAATGAAGGGTTTGGATTTGAAAAGGGGGGATGTAATTCTTATAAAGGGAAATAGAGAAACCGTTGCAATTGTTGATAGATCTTATCCTGCTGATGTTGGAGAAGGAATAATAAGGATAGATGGTATACTTAGAAAGAATGCTAAGACAGGAATAGGTGAGGTGGTTCTAATTTCTAAGGCTGAAATAAAAGAAGCCAAAAAAATAATGATTGCTCCAGCACAAAAAGGAATAATGGTTCAGGGAGATCCTAATGGGCTGAGAAATGGTTTGTTGGGAAGAACTGTTGTGAAGGGAGACATTGTTGTTTTGGGAGGAGTTCAGAGGAGAAAGGATTTAATGTCTGAAGAGTTTGGAGATTTAGATGATATTTTTGGAAATTTAAATGAAATATTTGGAGGGATGGGTTTTGGAAATCTTGGAGGAAGAGTATCACAGATTAAATTTTTAGTTGTTAATGTAAATCCTAATCAACCAGTAAGAATAACAGAAAATACAGAAGTTTCACTTAATTCTAAGGCAGTTGATATTACTGAAGAGAATTTTCCTGAAATAAACTATGAAGACATTGGGGGATTGCAGGACGAGATAAAAAAGATTAGAGAAATGGTTGAAATTCCTATGAAACATCCAGAAATATTTGAGAGGCTTGGAATAGATCCTCCTAAAGGAGTTTTGTTGCATGGTCCTCCAGGAACAGGTAAAACTTTATTGGCGAAAGCTGTTGCAAATGAATCCGAATCAAATTTTATACTTTTAAATGGACCTGAGATAATGTCCAAATTTTATGGAGAATCTGAAAAGAAAATAAGGGATATATTTGAAGAAGCAGAAAAGAATGCCCCCACAATTGTTTTTATAGATGAACTTGATGCTATAGCTCCCAAAAGAGAAGATGTTCAGGGTGAAGTAGAAAGAAGAGTTGTTTCACAAATTTTGACTCTTATGGATGGATTGAAATCTCGTGGGAAAGTTATTGTTATTGGCGCAACAAACAGAGTTAATGCAATTGATCCTGCATTAAGACGTCCTGGAAGATTTGATAGGGAAATTGAAGTTGGAGTTCCAGGCAAAGAAGGTAGATTGCAAATTTTAAAAATTCATACAAGAGGGATGCCTTTAACAAAAAGTGTTAAATTAGAAGAACTTGCTTCTTTGACTCATGGTTTTGTAGGTGCTGATTTAGAATCTTTAGCTAAGGAAGCTGCTATGAATGTTTTAAGAAAATATTTGCCTCAAATGAATTTAGATGGAGAAGAGCAAATTCCTCAGGAAATTTTAGAAAAATTAATTATAAATAAAGAGGATTTTATGAATGCCTTAAAAATAGTTAGACCTTCTGCTATGAGAGAAGTTTTAGTTGAAACTCCTAATATTGATTGGGAAGATGTTGGAGGATTAGAAGATGTTAAACAGGAATTAAAAGAAGCTGTGGAATGGCCTATGAAATATCCTGATAGTTTTAAAAGACTGGGGATACGTCCTTCAAGAGGAATTTTACTTTATGGTCCTCCAGGAACTGGTAAGACTTTATTGGCAAAAGCTGTTGCTAAAGAATCAGAAGCAAATTTTATTCAAGTTAAAGGACCCTCTCTTTTGAGTATGTGGGTGGGAAAATCTGAAGAAGGAATGAGAAAAATATTTGAAAGGGCTAGACAGGTTGCTCCTTGTGTAATATTCTTTGATGAAATTGATTCTCTTGCTGGAAAGAGAGGAATTGATTATGGAACAAAAGTTACCGAAAGAGTTTTGAATCAAATGCTTGCTGAAATGGATGGATTGGAAGATTTGAAAGATATACTTGTTATTGGAGCAACTAATAGACCTGATATGCTTGACCCTGCTTTATTGAGGCCAGGGAGATTTGATAAAATACTTCTTGTTAATGCCCCCAATTCAAAAGGAAGATTGAATATTCTTAAAATACACACTCAAAAAATGCCTTTTGGTGATGGAAAGAAAATGTTACTTGCGAAAGATAAAGATAGTTTGCTTAAAGAGTTATCAGAAAAGACGGATGGATATACTGGAGCTGATATAGAATCTCTTGCTAGAGAGGCAGCATTACTTGCGCTTAGAGAATCAATTGATTCAAAATTCGTGACTAAGAAACATTTTGATGAAGCACTTAAGAAAGTAAAGCCAAGTATAACAAAATCAACTATAGATATTTACAAAAAGATAGAGGATTCTTTCTTTAAGTCTGCGAAGGCAGCACTTCCCGAAGCAAATAGTTATTTGGGGTGAATTATTAGAGCTAAATAATATCTTTAGAATTCTTTTTTATAATCCGTCATCACAAAACTTTAGTTCAAATCGATATTTTTTTTCTTTTGAAAAATTTTCTTCAACAGAGCATCCTTTTGAATTACATCTATTTTTTTCATAAGGTATAATATTTACTGCCGCAGCTCCTTTGCAAGCCCAATAAAATACAATATTGCCTTTTTTTATAATCTCATTTGCTTTTGTTTGGCCTTCTTCATTATTTGAAGCATACCCATTTTTTACAAGAATATTCGCAATTCCATTAGTACCGTATGGTTTTGATATTGGATTTTTTGCCGCAAAGAAATATCCACTATTTGGATTAAAATTAAGAAATAATTGAGCTAGTTTTAGATTAGGCATATCTTTATCTTTTAATTCTTGCCGACCCCCTTCTAGAAATTCATTTCCCCATAAATCTATTCCTAGTCTTAAGGCAAGATTGTTGATTGATCCATTTTCCCTTAGTTTTTCTCTTAATCCCATTTTTATTTAGAGTTATTGGAGTTTATAAATCTTTCTAATGAATCTACTTCTTAGTTACTACACAGGCATATAGAGTTTTTAAATTAAACTCAATCTCTTGTTGTAACAATTATCTTTCCATCTTCATCCACAAGAATTGTGTGTTCGGCCTGTGAGACAATTCCTCTATTGGCTTCAACTAATTGAGCATACTGGTGTATGTTTCCATTTTGTTCTAATTGATTAAGAGCTAGAAGAGCTCGATTTCCAAATTTTTTAACTAACCATCTTGAACAGAAAGGGAGTGTGGAATATTCTTCTGCTATAAATTCCAAAACCTCTCTTGCCAAAGGGCTTCTTATGTTTTTGCTGTTTGTTAATTGATAAATTCCAGAAGGTTTTCCATCCCTAACTTTTCCAACACCTGAAGTTGCGAATGGCTCAATTGCATATAATCCTGGAGATAATTTTTCTATTTTTCTATTATCAAAATTTGGAATTGTTAATCCTGCATGTAAATCATAATCATTTATTTCGTGTCCTGACAGATTTATTATTGGAGAAAAGCCTTTGGATTCTATTGTTTCTTGTATTATTTTTCCTATTTCAGAAACTTCAATATCTTTTTTTAAAATTTTTATTGCATTCTCAAGAGCTTTTTCTGAAGCTTCTATTAATTTTTTGTTTTCTTCAGAATTTTCTAAATCTACAGAAAAAGCAGTATCTGAAATTTTTCCATCTAGATGAATCCCAAAATCTACCTTAAGTAAACCTTGAGCTATGGTTTTATCATCAGCTGTGGGAGTACAATGGGCAGCAATTTCGTTTATTGATAAATTTGTTGGAAATGCTGGTTTTCCCCCTAACTCATGAATTTTTGATTCAATTTTTTTAGCAATTTCCAATAAAGGAATACCCTTTTTTATGAAGGGTTTTATATCTTCTCTCACTTCTTGTGCTATTTTTCCAGCTAAAATTATTCCTTTATCTTCCATTCTTTTTTCAACCTTTTAATCATTAAAAAAACTATTGTAATAAGAAAATAGTTAATTAGCATACAATATCCTGTTATTAAAAAAATTGAATAAATCATTGGTTCTTGAGAGTTCATTGTTCTGTTTATAATTAACCAAAAAATATTCCATATTCCAATTATTATTCCAAGCACAATCCACCAATTTTGTATATATTTCTTCATAATATTAAGAGAGATAATTATATTTTATAGAGTTTTTCCTTTTAGAAATCGCTTAGTTTTGTTTGTTTCTTTTCGTCTATTGTTTCTTTTGTGTTTATTCCAAATACTTGGAATATATTTTCTATTGCAGGTAGAATTTGTCTTTCTAAATAATATTTGAGATTATATTCTCCTTCTTCTTGGGGAAGTTTTACCTTTTCCCTAACTAATTTTGATTCTCTTCCTTTTGTTTCTGCAATATAATATTCTATCAAATTTCCTTCACTTAAAGGAATTCCCAATTCTTTCATTTTTTTGGCGGCTATAACGTGTGGAGATATTGCTTTATATTCTGAAAGGGGTTTTTTGAGTTGAGTTCTTATTATTAAATTTTCCTTAGATATTTTTCTATCTTTTAGTTTACTTATGATTTCTTTAACATAAGCAAGCGCTTTTTTCTCGTTTCCTTCATTTAAAATTAATTTTATTATATTATTTTGTACTTCTCTCGCTAGAGTACACCAATCTCTTCTTACAGTTTCAAATCCTCTTATTTTGAGATTCCCATTTTTATCTATTAAAGCGTATTTTTTCTTTGCTCCCGCAAGACCTGTTCTTTTTAGAACCCATATTCCTCTCTTAAAGAACCCCTCTAATTCCAATTCCATAACTCCTGGCAATTCTGAGTTTAGTTTTTTTAAGAATTCTTTTATTTGGCTTTCAGTTTTTTTCCCTTTTAGAAGAGCCACACTATCTGTATCTGCATATATTACTTCGTGACCTTCTTTTTCAACTTTTTTTATAGTTTCCTTATTAAATTGTCTTACAAATGCAAGAATAGACGCAGAAGATTCTAGAGAATAATATCTTGCTCCAAAAAAACCGATGTATCCGTGAACAGAAGCCGAAAGAACTTTGAAAGCGTTACTTCTGGCTTTTGTCATATCATTAGGATTTTTTTTATACTCTTCTTTAAATTGTTTTCTTTTTTCATATATTTCTCTTAATAGTTCTGGAAGGAATCCTTGTTTTTTCGAAAAATAAAATCTTGTTTTTTTCCCCTGGAAATCTATTTCAGGAGATTCGTAGGAATCTTTTTCTTTCTTTTCTAATAAAGTTCCTTTTGAAATGTTTTTTGAAATTATTATGCTTGTGTGCATTGATGTAAAATCAAATATAGCTATATCTTCATACAATCCTGGTTTTGGTTTAAGAACGAAAGCTCCTTCAACACTTCCAATATTTCTTCTTTCTGACATTTCTGGATTATAAGGTCTTTTTTCAGGGATTTCATTGAATTTTTCTAGGTTATGCAGTATATAAGACTCAACGTATTTTGAAAGTCCAGCTCGTGATAATTCAAAAGGAGGTTCTTGGATTGTCTTTGTAAATTCCATTAAATCTGGCCAAAATTTTTCAAACAATTGGAAAGTCAGAACAGAATCATGCAAATTATATTCATAATATTCTTTCCAATTATCTTCACTTAGTTTGGAAGAGTGTTTTATTTTGAAATCTTTTTTTGTGTCTCCTAAAAACTCTTTTGCAACTTCATTTAGAGAAAGGGTTTCTGATTTCATGTATTGGGCATAAGCAGTTCTTATGAATTTTAGTATATCTATATGAACAATGCCATTTATTTTGGCTGTAAGGTTTCTCCCCCTTGAAAATTTTGGTTGACTTCCATCTAATCCAAGGTTTAGTTTTATATTGTGCTTTTCTGCTCTTGCTTTTATATAGGGTAAATCAAATCCGTCTGAGAAGTATCCCACTAAAAAATCAGGAGAAATTTTTTTAACTTCTTTTGTGAACTTTTCTAACAATTCTCCTTCATCTTTTACATATTCAACATAAGGAGGTTTATTTTTTTCATTAGACAATTTTTTCCAGGTTATCACTTTTTTTATTTTATTTGAGGCAAGAGAAACCATTAATATTTCTCCCTTTCCTATTTGTAGCTCATCTGTTTCTATGTCGTAAGCTAGAACTTTGGGAGTGAAGGTTCTGTCTTCTATTTTTTTTGATTTTTCTAATTTTATACAAAGGTTTGCATCCATTGCTAGACCTATTCCCCCATACTCTTGAGAATTATCAAGAACTTCTCCAGTAATTTCATACCATTTTAATGGATTTATTTTTTTTTCTATTATGTAATGAGTTATGAAACCTAAATCATACCCTCTTCTCTTTTCAATTTCTGGGAAAACAATTTTATTTGCTATATCATGCAGATCTTTGTAATTTGTCGCGAAAATCTTCAGAGCTTTTACTTTTTTATCTAGAAAATTTTTATCATGTATTTCTACTCCTTCAACTTTTGTTTGACGTCCTTTTAGATTGAGTTTTATCTTTTTTATCTTTTTAACAAGGTTGTCTATTTTTCCCTTACTTACATTTTTCTTTAAAATAGCCCACATATAAATAGGGCAGGAATCTATAACACAAATTCTTTTCCCTTTTTCATCTCTTCCTATAATTTTTGCATAATTTCTTCCTTCCCAATCAAAATAATCATAATCCAGTGGAATAAATGTTGTTTTCATGTTTTATCTACCTTGTTCTAGAATAATGGCCGAGAGGTATAAAAATCTCTCGGTTTTTGGTGTTGAACTTATTTGAATAACTTTTCGAAAGCTATTTAAATTCTTTCAAAAAATTTATAAAAGACACTTTTTTGTTAGATATAGGCTATATAAAATAAAATGAAAGATAGAAGTTTGTTTTTACTCTTTGGAATTTTACAGGCAGTTGTATTGGGGTTGATTGTTTTCTTTGTTCTAGGAATAACTGGTGTTGGAAGAGATACCTCTATTCTTCTTAGTATATTGTTTCCTTTGTTTACACTAATTGTTGAATATTTTATTTATTCTAAAAAATAGGTTTATTTTGTCTACTTTTTACAATTTTAGGCTTTATCTTTTTGGAAATACATTGATACCATGAGTTCTAGACGTACTTTTGGTTTTCTGAAAAACCTCTCAGGGCTCGCAATTTTCTCTACTATTTTATTACTAACATCAACACAATCTGCCTTATATTTTTCACGACCTATTCTCTCAGCATCATTATACAAACTTTTTCTTTTAGAATTCATTGTAGCTGGTTTAGATTTAATAAAAGGTTCAGTTGAAATTAACGCTGGTATTACTAAATCACGAAAATAAGATGTCTTTTTTCCATCTGAAATGCATCTAAGAAGATAACCCTCTTCATCTATTCTTACTGGCACCAATTCTTCTGTACGTTTGTCATAAATTGCTAAAATTGTCATCAAAGAGAGGAATTTTCTTTTTTTATAAATATTTATATCCTATATCTTAACATAAATATTATAAAGGACTATTCAATACTTTTCTTATGAGTGAAAAGACGTTGAGTTTAGTTCAGTTCATATTTGGAATAATCTTAGCATTGATTGGTGCTGTTCTTATGTTCTTGGGGATTTTTCCTATATATGCTAGAATCACTATTGGTATTGTTGGGATTATTTTAATTGCAATGTCAAAATTTCGTTTGCTTAAATAGAATTGTATTTTTATGTAAAAATGTATAAATCAAAATTAGATTTAATTGAAACTGAAATAGGAATAAAACTGATTAAGGAAACTTTTGAAGAAAAGCTTGCAGAGAAACTTTCTTTGCGAAGGGTATCTGCCCCAAAATTTCTTATGGTGGGGAAGGGTTTACAAGATGATCTTGCTGGTACCCAAAATCCTGTTAGTTTCAAAACAAAATTTGTGGATTCTACAATAGAAATTGTTCATAGCCTTGCTAAGTGGAAAAGATATGCTCTGAATAAATATGAATTCAAATATGGAACAGGTTTGTATACTGATATGGATGCTGTGAGAAAAGATGAAGATGTTGATGATATGCATAGCATTTATGTTGACCAATGGGATTGGGAACGCATAATTTCGAAAGAAGAGAGAAGCATATCTTTTCTTAAAGAAATAGTAGGGAAAATTTACAAAGCTATTTTAGAAACTGAAGAAGTTATTGAAAAAGCTTTTCCAGAATTAAAATCTAGGCTTCCCAAAGAGATAAAATTTATTCATTCCGAAGAACTTGAAGAGATGTACCCCAAATTATCTTCTAGAGAAAGAGAAGATAAGATTACTGAAAAATATGGTGCAGTGTTTCTTATAGGAATTGGTTCCCCTTTGAAATTGGGAAAACCCCATGATTTAAGAGCAGCTGATTATGATGATTGGTCTACAGTTACAGGTGATAAAACTAAGGGTTTAAATGGAGATATTTTGTTTTGGGATGACCTAAGAAAAAGAGCTTTTGAGATTTCTTCTATGGGTATAAGGGTTGATGCAACTGCTTTACTTAAACAGCTTGAATTTATGGGTGTTATAGATAGAAAGGAACTTGAATTTCACAAAGGAGTTATAGAAGAAAAGCTCCCTTTATCTGTTGGTGGAGGAATTGGTCAGTCGAGATTGTGTATGTTTCTGTTGCAAAAGATTCACATAGGAGAAGTACAAGTAAGTGTTTGGCCTGAAGAGATGATTAAAGATTGTGAAGAAAAGGGAATTCGTTTGCTTTAATTATAAAAGCAAAAGATTTATATATCATTGTATAGTAGTAAAAGTATGAGAAAATATGCCCTTAAAAAAGCATGTCAAAAGTATAATCCCGATGATGATGTTGAAAAAGAGGGTGGAGCCTATGGTCATCGTTTGGCTGATGAATTAATGCGATTGGGGAAATTTAATTCTTTTGCAAGAGAAAATTTTGAAGATTGTGGAAAAACTAGGAAAGAAGGAGATTTAGTGAAAATAGCTAGAACTGCTTTAACAAGATTTTCTGAATTACAACTTGGAGAAAGTATAAGTGATAAAGAACTTTCAGAAAGATTGAATTCAATAAGAAAAGCAGGATACAATGTTCCGCCCTATAGCAAATTGAATAAAAAAGGAAAGTGGAATCTTTTAATGGAGATAAGAAGAGATGTACGAATTGAGTTAAAGGAGAAGTACCCGGATATTGCAGAAGATATTCAAAGACAAAATCAAAAGCAAAAAGATGATGCTTATGATATTAGATAAATATTTATATTTCTTCTCCTTATGACTTTTGATAAAATGGGACTTAATATTAGAGAAATAATACCTAGAAGGGAGATTGAAACTTCGGAACTTGGAGATAAAATCCTTTGTGTTGATGCTTTCAATGCACTATATCAATTTTTATCTACAATAAGACAACTTGATGGAACTCCTTTAATGGATAGTAAAAAGAATGTGACAAGTCATCTTTCTGGAATATTTTATAGAAATATCAATTTAATGAATGAAGGAATAAAACTTATTTACGTTTTTGATGGAAAGGCCCCTGCATTAAAGGCAAAAACTCACAAAAAGAGACAAGAGGTTAGAGATATTGCAAAAGGGAAATACGAAACCGCAAAAGAAGAGGTTAATGTAATGGGGATGAAAAGATATAGTTCTCAATTATTAAGGCTGGATGATGAGATGATTGCAGAGAGCAAAGAACTTTTGGTGGCAATGGGAATTCCTGTATTACAAGCTCCTTCAGAAGGAGAAGCTCAGGCAGCATATATGGCAAGGATAAACCCGAAAATTTATGCATCTGTTAGTCAGGATTATGATAGTCTTCTTTTCGGAGCTTCAAGATTAATAAGAAATTTAACCGTTGCAAGAAGAAGAAAATCTTATAATGGATATATTGAAATTAAACCAGAAATTATTGAACTTGAAAAGGTATTAAATTTTTTAGAAATAAATCTTGAGCAACTTATTTGTTTGGGAATTCTTGTTGGAACAGATTATAACCCCAAAGGAATTCCTGGAATAGGGCAGAAGAAAGCTCTAGAACTTGTCAAGAGGTACAAATATCCTTATGATATCTTCCAAAGCGTAGAAGAACAAATTTTAAGTTTGCCTGAAGAGGATAGATTTAATTGGCAGGAAATTTTTGAATTATTTCATAAACCAGATATTTCAAATGAAGATTTTGAATTTCAACAATTTGATGAAGATAAAATAAAAGAAATTCTTGTGGAGAGACATGAATTTTCAGAAGAGAGAGTTCAAAAGCAGGTGGATAAGCTTAAAGAAATAAAAGAAAGAAGTCAACAGAAGAATTTAGAGAAGTGGTTTTAAACTTTCCCATATTTGTTAAACACCCATCTAAAATCATTAACAGTTATTCCTAAATTATTACATATATCTTTTTCATTTCTCCCCCATCTTCCATCTTTAAGCCACCCAATAAACATTGCCCAGCTTCCTGAAAATTTTGGATTTTTTTGATCTTTTGCCCAGCTCTTAAATTTCTTTGCTGCAACAATTAGGTTATCAATTCCTTTCTGTCTTCTTTTTTCTGGAATGTTATCACTGTTTGTTCTCTTTTTTTTGAAGAGTTTAAAAATCCAAATTAGTATTGCTAACCCAATCAAACCAATTCCAGTTCCTAGGACAAATATATTTCCTACAGTAATAAAATTTACTATAATGAGTGCAAGACCAAACATAAAGAGTAAAAGAACAAGGGGTTTCTTTTTAGGAATTTTTGGAGTATTTTTATTCCATGAATTATTTCTTAGTCCAGAATTTGGATTGTTTTTTCCACGCTTTTTTTTTATGAACCAAAAAATAATTCCCAATACTAATAATGCTATTCCTACTCCCAGAACTACATATGTTTCATGGGCAAAGAAACTAGTTAAAATGAGGAAAATTCCTAGTAGCATAAATGTTGAAGCTATTTTTAATTTCCATATCATAAAAACTATCCCAGCAATTATAAGAATTGGAGCTATAATGTAAATCATTTCCTCGTTTATTCCAACACCATAAAGAGCCCCTGTTACATCAAAATTAGTTCTATTTATTCCGTAAACTGAAAGAAGGGAAATGCACAAAGCAATTATGGTTGAAGATCTTTTATCTCCTAGGGTTTTTCCTAAAGCTAATTGTATGAATGTAAAGAATATAATGAATAGAAGTCCCAGAATCATTGTATTGGGGTCAATAACATTTAGCATATCTCTTATCATACTCTTGTAAAAGAATTAATCCTTTATAAATTTATTTTTTAGAATTCAGGAAGATTTAAAATCTTTTTTTTATTTTATTAGATATGGAAAAACATCGTTCTTTTAATGTACTTGGAAATATAGCTGTTGTTAATTTTCTAGATAAAACTAAGAGCTCAAATAAGAAAAAGTTTGCTCTAGAAATATTGCATAAAAATAAATCTATAAAGACTGTCTTGGAAAAATCAGGAAAATTTTCTGGAAGATTAAGAAAAATGCAGACTAAACATCTTGCTGGAGAAAAAAATAAAGAAGTTTTATACAAGGAAAATAATTGTTCTTTTAGATTTAATATCAATACAACTTATTTTTCTCCCAGATTAAGTAATGAGAGGAAAGAGATTGCTTCTTTAATAAAGAAAAATTCAGAGGTTCTGGTTATGTTTGCAGGAGTTGCACCTTTTTCAATAGTTATAGCTAAGAATGCAAGACCAAAAAAAGTTTATTCTAATGAAATAAATAGAAAAGCAAATTTGTATGCTGAGTTAAATGTTGGATTAAATAATGTTAAAGATAAGATTGAATTTGTTAAAGGAGATATAAAAAAAGCAGCGATTGTATTACAAAAACAAAAAAAGAAGTTTGATTTTATTGTAATGCCTCGTCCAAATCTTAAAGATAGTTTTCTTGAACAGGCATTTATGTTAAGTAAAAAGGGAACAAAGATTTATTATTATGATTTTTGCAAATCTAATGAAGCGGATTTGGTTGTTAATAAGATAAAAGAGCAAGCTAAAAAATATAAAAAGAAAATTAAAATATTGAGAGTGAAATCTGCTGGAGAGACCGCTCCCTACAAAATAAGAGTTAGGGTTGATTTTAGGATTTTGTGAGTAATTATATCATAATAATTAATATAAATATCTATCTTCTTGTGAAAGTATGCATATAAATATAGAGTTTAAAGCCAAATGTGATAGATCTAATGAAGTAAGACGGATATTAGAAGGAAAAGGAGCATATTATAGGGGAAGAGATCATCAAATAGATATTTATTTTAATGTTTCTAATGGAAGGCTTAAATTAAGGAAAGGTAATATAGAAAATAGTTTGATCTTCTATGAAAGGCAAAATTGTGTTGGAGCAAAACAATCTGATGTACATCTTTTTAGAACAGATCCTAACACCCTTTTAGAGGAAATGCTTGGTGCTGCACTTGGAATCAAAGTTATTGTTGATAAACTAAGAGATATTTATTTTATTGATAATGTGAAATTCAATATAGATGAAGTACAAAATCTTGGTTCTTTTATTGAAGTTGAAGCTATAGATTTGGAAGGGACAATTGGAAGAGCAAAATTGCAACATCAATGTGATTATTATTTTAAGTTATTCAAGATTAAGGATAAAGATTTGATTGCAGAATCGTATAGCGATTTATTGCTTTAATCAAATTCTATAATTTCTTTTCAGGTTTTATGGCAGTTGGAGCTTCCCCCCCATGCCAAGTAAATCTTGGTCTTATCTGTATAGGATAGATTCTTTCAGAATTATCATCAAGAATAATGGCAGAACCTTTTAGGGAGGGTAGATCATCCATATATTGTCTTATATTTTCAAGAAGATAGCTTTGCATTATTTTATTTAAGGCTTCCAGATCTTGGGCAGAAGTAACTCTATGTGAGATAACCATATCCGATTGGGTCATAGCATCTCTGTGAATTTGTCCTGGTTGCTGTGTTGCAAGAACCAAAGATATTCCTGGCTGTCTCCCCTCTCTTAATAATTGTATTAGTGCATCACTTGCAATTGTTTTTCCCTCAAGAGGTAGAAATTCATGAGCCTCATCTATAAACATCCATACAAGGGGAGTTTCTTTTTTCTCAGAATAAGAAGATAAATCAAGTCCTTTTGAGATTGCCTCTATTTCTTCTTTCTTTCTTGCTGCCATTCTTTGATTGAATAATTTTCTTGAAATTAAACTTATAACAAGAGCTCGCACATTAAAATTTCCTATAGAATTATATGTGCTTAAATCAAGGATTGTTGTTGTTCCAGCATTAACCAAATCAGTTATTTTTGTTGGAAGAATGTTTTTGTTAGAAAAAATTCCCCAAGTGTCTGCGGCTTCAAACAAACCAATTCCCGCATTTTTTATTTCTCTGTTTGTTTTTTCATCCTTTTCTATTTCATTTATTATATCCTTCATTTCAAAACTTTCTTTTTCTTTTAATCTTGCGATTATCCTTTCAATAAGAACTGCAACAGGATTTATTATATTTAATCCAAAAGTAAGAATCCAATCTTCAGCACTCATTTCACGTGTGTCAAGAGCAAACTTTGCATCAGCCAAAATTCCTTTTTTAAGATAATCATTATAAAACCCATATGGAACGAAGACTTTTATTTTGACATTTTTTGGTTTTAAATCCCACTCTTGTAATAGTTCTTTATCTTTTTCATTTGGGTATTTCATAGTCCAGTAAATTCCCATAGTATCGAATATGAGAGAAGCTATATTTTGAGAAACTTCTTTTGGTAAACTTGATAGTTCTTCTGCAAGAACCCCAAGAGTGTATGATTTTCCCGAACCTCTTTTTCCTGCCACCAAAATTACATGACTTCTTATAACATCCATGAAAATCTTATTACTCAAGGAAGTATATTGTCCCATTTTTACATATCCTTTTCCAATATATGACAATCCCCTGTCAGCGAAACTCTTTTTATCTGAGGAATTTCTTCCTATTATTACATTATAGGGCATTTTAAAATAAATTATTGAGGTTATTTATATCTTTGTTTGGATATAAGTATATATCTATAGAAATTATTTAAATATTTTGTAAATAACAATCTCCTGGTTAAGTAGAATTGTCTAAGAACTTATAGATTTTTAAAAACAGCTTTTAGGTATTTCTGAATCTTTTTTTTGGATGCAAATCCATGTGGTAAGTCTTGCCAAACAAAAAAACTATCCGTTGAATTTTTATCATAAATATACACTTTCATGGCAGAAAATATTCTTCCTCTCAGATAAACCATTGTGTGGCTATAATCTTGTGTTTTATGAAAGGGATCTAATTTATAATTTCTTTCAAATTTATCCTTTACTTGGGCTTTCCACCCCACTTCTTCCGCTGCTTCAACAAGTGCAGTTTCTAAAGTTTTGTAATCTACTTGTTTTCCAATAGTTACTTTATCTGCCATTAATTATTAAATCTTCCCAAATTTATAAGTATTTGTATTATTTGTTGACAATGTTAAAAAATGGGTTGTGAAGAGATTTCCATTTGAAAAATTTTATTATTTTATCCTTATTTTAATGAACATTAAAACCACAATCTTTTTAAACGACTATTTCATACTTTCAAAATGGAAGAAGATACTCATGAGGCTATGGATAAGGTTCCCAAGGAAAAGAAAGAGTATTCTAATATGATGAGAGAAAATCCTTGGATGGTTTCTACGTTTGTTATAGGTTTTTTGGTTGTTCTTCTCCTTGCTGGAAGTGTATTTCCTAATATTACTGGAAGCACTGTTTCAGGAAGTGAGGCTGGCGATGCGGTATTAGACTTTGCTAATGCTCAGGGAGCAAATGCTGAGTTGGTTGATGTAATCTCAGAAGGATCTTTTTATAAGGTAACTCTTTCAATAGAAGGAAATGAAGTTCCCGTTTATGTTACTAAGGATGGAAAATATTTTACAAGTTCTTTGATTCCTTTAGTTGCAGAAGAAGAAACTACTCCTAATTCAAATACTCAAACTCAAGAAATTCCTAAATCAGAAAAACCTAGTGTTGAATTATATGTTTGGTCCTATTGTCCTTATGGAGTTCAGGCGCAGGGCCCATTAGTGGAAGTTGCTTCTTTACTAAAAGATAAGGTGGATTTTGAGGTTGTTTTATATTATGATGGGCATGGGCCTTATGAAACCCAACAAAATAAAATACAAGGGTGCATACAAAAACTTGCTAAAGATAAATATTGGGATTATGCAGATGGTTTTGTAAATGATATTTATCCTAAATGTGGTTCTTCAAGAGATATTAATTGTGATAAAACAGAATCAATAAAAGTAATGAAATCTCTTGGAATTGACTCAACAAAAGTTATGAGTTGTGTTAGTTCAGATGGGGAAGCTTTGATTTCAGAATATTCTGAAAGAGCTAAAACTAATGGAGTTACTGGTTCTCCTAGTTTGTTAATTAATGGATTTAAAACTAGTTCTGCTAGAACTTCTGAAGCGTTTAAAGCAGCAATTTGTTCCGCTTTTAATATTGTTCCAAGTGAGTGTGATGTAACTTTAGAATCTAGCACAAGTGCAGCTTCTGGTAATTGTTAATTATAATTTTAATTTTTCAAATATTCAATTTCTTCTTCATTAAGTTTCAATTCTTTTGATATTTCGGCGTTTGAATTTATTATTTGTTTTATTATGGGAAATTCTCTCATCGCTCTTTTTAGTCCCAAATGAGAGTATTTTGAGTATTTTCCTGCAATAGATTTCATTTTTATTGTTCTTTGATTATTCATCCATATTTTTAATATTCTTGTGGGTCTTTTGTAAGTTGTAAAACCTGTTTTGATTTGTTTTTTAGATGCTGAGATACCATAACTGAGGAAAATATTCTCATAAACTAAAAATCTCCAGTACTGTTGTTTGTAAATTCTTCCCTTAAATATATCTGCTTTGCTAAGCAAATCATATGCGCGTGCTAATTCTTTTCCTTTATATTCTGTAGGAATGTTTTCTTCAACCCAAAGAATTATTTCATCAAGAGGTATTTTCACAGAATCAAATATTTTTAGAGTATCATTGGTTGCCTTTTCCTTAAAAATTGTTTTTAAGGCATTAAAAATGCTAATTTCTTTGTTTCTTTCATCAAAATCTATTCCAGAGGGATCTTTAAGTTTTGAAATTGTTTGTAAATCATTTATTGCAGCTCTCAAATCTCCTTTTGATTTCACAGCTATTCTTGTGAGAATTGAGTCATCTATAAAATTTTTTTCCCTTCTTAATATGCTTATTAACACGTCTTTTATTGTTCTGTAATCTATCTCTTTTAAGGGAACTAATATTACTTTTTTTCTTAGAGGAGCTAATTTTTTATCCCAAATATCATTTGCTGTTATTATTACTGGATAACTTGAATTTTCAATTAATCTAATTAGTTCTAAAAGTCCTCCCCTATCTACTGTAGAAATTCCATCAGCTTCATCAACTAAAATTATTTTTTTTTGATAGATAAGAGATTTTTGTTCCATTGCAGGTTTCAATACCTCTTCAAGTCTTTTTTTGTTTCTTAAATCAGAAGCGTTTAGCTCAAATACTTCAGAATTTGTTTCTCTCCCTAGTACATGAACCATTGTTGTTTTTCCAGTTCCAGGAGGGCTGTGAAGAACCATTGCCTTTTTTTTATTGTTGGGGTGAAAATTTTCTAAGAATTCTATAACTATTCTTATTGCTTCGCTTTGGCCTTTTATTTCAGAAAGAATTTTTGGCCTGTATTTTTCAACCCATGGTGACATTTAGAATTTCCTCTTCATTTTTAAAATATTTTGAATAATAGTATATTTTTTTATTTTCTTTAGTTGCATATTCAATTTCACCTTGAGTACTTTCTCCGATATATCCTTCTTCATCTATAATCATTATGCTATCTGAAATATCAATTTTTCTTTTATGAATTAAATCCAATCTTTCTTTTTCTTTTTTTGAAAGAGGGGTTTTATCTGAATATCCAAAGACCCCCACAGAAATCACAATTTTATTTTCTAAAGTTAATCGTTTGTTTGCTTCTTCAAACTTTTCTTTAAATCTTGTGCTTCCACAAAGAGTTATTATTTCTGGAAATTTTCCTTCAGACATTTTACTCTTTACCCAAACCCGCAAGAACAAAACTTGCAAGAAGTGCCTGAAGCTGTATGAATGGATCTGACCCTTCTACAATTCTAAATTCAGATTCTCCCGTTTTTTCAGTAAGTCTGACTTTTAATTCGGGTTCAACAGGCAGATTCCATATTTCTTTTTGAATTGCTTTTATAACGTCCTGTCCTGAAATTGATTCTTTAAGCATAACATCAAGAAGTTTTTCCCTTGCTCTTTGAAAATCTCCTGCAAGAGCATAATCTAGAACTACTTTGATATCTTTTGGTTTGGCATTTGAAATAATTGTTGAAACTAATTCGGGGGTTATATCTGGAGAGATTGAAGCTGTTGCTTGAAGTAAATTTGTAGCTCTACGGCAATCTCCTTCACTTCCTTCATAAATTATTTCAATTGCTTCTGGTTTTATATTTAAATTTTCTTCATTAGCAATTTTTAAAAGATATTTTTCAATATCTTTTTTTTCAAGAAGCTTAAATCTAAAAATTCCACAACGAGATTGAATTGGGTCAATTATTTTACTTGAATAGTTACATGAGAGTATAAATCTACATGTGGCTGAATAATTTTCCATGGTTCTTCTAAGTGCCTGTTGAGCTTCAGGAGTTAGAGCATCTGCTTCATCAAGAAATATTATCTTGAAAGGGACATTTCCAATTGATTTTGTTCTTGCAAAAGTTTTAACTTTTTCTCTAACAACATTTATCCCCCTTTCGTCAGAGGCATTTAATTCAAGGTAATTTTCACGCCAGTTTCCCCCATAGAGTTCTTTTACTATTATAAGAGCTAGACTTGATTTTCCTGTTCCTGCTGGACCTGCAAGAAGTAAATGTGGAATGTTCATAGAATTTGTTAATCCTTCAATTCTTTTTACAATATCATCCTGTCCGACAAGTTCATGAAATCTGGAAGGCCTATATTTTTCTGTCCAAATAGAGCTTATCATTAGACGAAAAAATCATATTGGTTAATAAAGGTTATTGTGATAAAATGATTAGTATATTATAATTATTTTCGTATTTACAAGAATTATCCACGCTTAAGTTTACGTTTACGTTTTTCTTTTTTGAGTCTTTTACGTTGCCATTTCCAACGCATTTGTCCATCTTTCTTCCATCTTCGACTTGAACGTTTCATGATTAGGGGATAGAAAAATTTGTTTAAAAAGCTTTGGTTTGTATTATCTACTTCTGACGACATTTATTTTTGGACAGAGTAATTCAATTGGACAACTACTACATTTTGGAGATATTGTTATGCATTTGTCTTTCCCAAATTGAACTAATATTGAATTTAGGTTGGTCCAATATTTTTTTGGAATCACTTTTTCAAGTTCCTTTTCTGTTTTTTCTGCAGTTTTTGTTTTTACCCAACCTAGTCTATTTGAGGTAACATGAACATGAACATCTACAGGTATAACCTTCTGGTTGAATGCGAAAGCTAGAACTATATTTGCAGTTTTTGGACCTATGCCTTTTATTGAAAGAAGTTCATCTTTCTTTTTAGGAACCTTAGAATTAAATCTTTTTATTACTTCTTTTGAAACGTGTTTTAATGTTTTTGCTTTCTTTTTATAGTGTCCGGAAGAATAAATTATTTTTTCTAATTTTTTTATGGGAAGATTTGATATTTTTTGAGGGGTGTCTGCTATTTTGAATAATTGTGCAGATACTTTTTCCGTGTTCTCATCTCTAGCTCTTAAAGACAAAAGACAAGAAATTAATATTTTGAAAGCATTAGGTTTTTTTCTCATTCTATTGAGGGTGGTTTTCTCGTTTGAAGAATAGGTTTTTGAAAGAATATTCATAATTGGAATTGTATTTTTGTTCATCCAACTATTTAGAATTAGATTTTTTTAAATCTTGGCTTACTAAGGCTTTTATATTTTCAACACATTTTGGATTTAAAAGAGTAATTAATCCTTTTGGTTCTTCATTTGCAAGAATATTTTTAAGGATTCTCCTCATGATTTTTCCTGAACGGGTTTTTGGCAAGTCACTAACAACATACACTTTTGATGGACGAGCTGTTGGTCCAATTGTTTTATCAATATGTGTTTTTATAACTTTTTCAATTTCTTTTGGATTTTGTGAAACTCTTTTTTTTAAAACAACAAAAGCAATTGGAATTTGCCCCTTTATTGGATCAGAAATTGGAACAACTGCAGATTCATTAATCAATATGTGTCCATTAATAGCATTTTCAAGTTCTGCCGTGGCTAATCTATGGCCTGCAACTTTCATAACATCGTCTGTTCTTCCAGTTATTCTAAATAATCCTTTTTTGAGTATGGCTCCATCGCTTGTGTCGTATTTTCCTTTAAAATTCTTCCAGTATGTTTCAACATACTTTTTGTGATTATTCCATATTCCGTGTAACATCCCTGGAGCAAATGGAGAAAGCTGAACTAAAGCTCCTTTTTTTGATTTTTTTCCTTTTTCATTCAAAATAACATGTTTTGTTCCAGGAAAATTCAAACCTGCGACAGTGGGAACAAACGGACCAATTCCTGGAAGCACATTAATTAAAGTTCCTCCTGTTTCCGTCTGCCACCAGGTATCTATTATGGGGCATCTTGATTTTCCTATTTTCTTGAAGTACCATTCCCAGGCATCTGTATCTATGGGTTCACCTACTGTTCCTAAGAGTTTTAATGAATCTAATTTTTTTCCTTTAAGCCATTTGTTTCCCCATTTCATAAACATTCTAATTGCTGTTGGAGCAGTGTAAAATACTGAAACTTTATGTTCATCGATAATTTTCCACAATCTGTCTGGTTTTGGAAAATCAGGAGTTCCCTCATAGATTAAAGTGGTTGTCCCATTTAGCAAGGGCCCATAAAATGCATAACTGTGTCCAGTAATCCATCCAATATCTGCAGTACACCACATTATATCATTGTCATGTAAATTAAAATTCCATTTAGCAGTCCAATAAACCTGAACAGCATAACCCCCTGTATCATGAACAATTCCCTTTGGTTTTCCAGTTGTACCAGAAGTATAAAGAATAAACAAAGGGTCTTCAGAATTAACTATTTGGGGTTTGCAATAAATCTTAGCTTTATCTAAAGCCTTGTAAAAAGAAATAAATTTTCCAACATATTTTTTATTTTTATTTAATCTTGGAACAACAATTATTTTCTTTATTTTTGTTTTTCCTAGTGCTTTTTTAGCATCACTTAAAAGATTTATCTTCTTTCCCCTTCTGTAATAGCCATCTGAAGTTATAAGGACTTTTGAGCCACCATCAAGAATCCGTGTATTTAATGCATTTGGTGCAAAAGCAGAAAAAACAACAGAGTGAATTGCCCCAATTCTTGTGCAGGCAAGCATTGAAATTAAAGCTTCAGGGATTAAAGGGAGGTAAATCGCAACAACATCCCCTTTCTTTATTCCAAAACTTTTCAAAACATTTGCAAATTTATTAACTTTTTCATAAAGTTCAGCATAAGAAATTTTAATTGGTTTTTCATTAACTGGTTCGGGAACCCAAATCAAAGCTGTTTTATCTCCGTGAATTAGATGTCTATCTAAAGCATTAACACAAAAATTTAATTTTCCTCCTTTAAACCATGAAAAATAAGGAATTTTTTCAACATAAGTGTTTTTTTTCTTCCAAAATTTATCCCAATTAATCCCTTGTTCAGCCAATTCTCCCCAAAATTTAATCGGATTTTTTGCAGCGCGATTGTAAATTTTCTTATCGCTAACCCAAGAAATCTTCTTCATCTCTTTACTAGGTAAATATATCCCGGATTTTTTTACAATATAAGATTTCATTTTATTTTTTAATAAAATATTTTTTATCACGAATTCCTTTTTTCCAAAGCATCTTTGTGTATCCGGTATTATCGATGTCTTTTGGATTTATTTCGAGTTGTTCCAAAGTTCTCCTTATTTTTTTCTTAGCCATTTCCATTTCAAAAGGTTGTGATAGATATTCTATCTCCATAAAATAACCCAAATGTTCTATTTTATTTATTTCAATAATAATTCTCTTGTCTTTTTTATGAGTATAAGATTCAGAAGTTTTTCTTTTTTTAATCCATTCAACAAAACCAAGATCTCTGAATAAAGCCAATAATTCATCTACATTATTTTTATCTTTTAATTCAAATTCAAATTCTTGTTTAACTATGATATCCTTATCCCAATGTTTTTTTAGCCATTTCTTAAAATTAACTTCATACTTGTCTGGTTTCTGTCTTATTCTAAATGCTTTTTTAGGATAAACTTGGATACCCATCCTACTTTTTTTAATTGCAAAATAATCATCTCCACGAGTTTCTTTTTTTTCAAAGTTAGCTATTCTTAAAATCTTTTTTCTTAAAATTGCAGGATTTTTTACACGAATTTTTGTTTCAACTTCTAACCAAACCACTTTATTTAAACCTCTTATAATTAAAATATGCGAATTGCTTTTATAAAACTTGTTCTATTAAAACCTCTTTTACGATATATTTTCATGTTTATAATAAGATAATCTTTTTAAGCTTCATTACTTATTATTTTAGGAGATTGGAGCAAGCACCGATAGTATAGACACTCACAGAAATGTGAAGCTCGATCTAAACTACTGGAAGCAGTGAAGCCCCGATAGTATAGAGGCCAAGTATGCCGCCCTCTCAAATCATGTTCGGAATTTAGTCGATGAGATAATAATTCCTGCCTTCTCTAAGGCAGACATGAACAAGATTGTCTCAATTTTCTTGAGACGATGGAGTACGGCGGTGACCCGAGTTCGAATCTCGGTCGGGGCGTTTAACAAAAATGAATAGTGTAAAATGAAAAAAAGAGTAAATTTCAATCAAAAATTTGAACCCAAAGGAAATAGAATAATTCATGGAGCAGGACAGAGTTTGGAGACTTTTTCTAATTATTGGAAAGCAGTTGAAGATTATAAGCCTGTAATTTATATGACTTATGCAAAAATTCATAAAATGGATAATTGGATTAAAAAAATAAAAAGTGAATACAAAAAATTTCCAAATCTAATATTACAGATTGGGTTAAAATTATTGGATGCTGATAAAAATGATAGAACTTTGGATATTTTAGATGGAAAATATGATAAAGAACTAAATGAATTTTTCAAAACAATAAAACAATTCAAGTGTAAAGCATTTATAAGAATTGGTTATGAATTTGATAAAAAAGGAAAGTATAATCCTGAGAATTTTGTAAAGGCATGGAAATATATTGTTAATAGATTTAGAAAAGCAAAAATTGAGAATATTGCAACTGTTTGGTGTGCTTGTCCATTTAATGGAACAGAACCAGTTGAACCATATTATCCTGGAGATGATTATGTTGATTGGTTTGGTATAGATGTATTTGCTGCAAGACATTTAACAGGAAACTATAAACCTGTTGAAGATTTCTTAAAATTAGCTAAAGAACACAAAAAGCCAGTTATGGTTGGAGAAACAACTGCTGCGGGAGTTGGTGTTTTAGA